>Ga0102962_1000179_pt1 | contig 36882 bp, 30 predicted proteins | sample SalPonF2_C_D2_MG_FD_84519 | JGI IMG/M metagenome (GOLD analysis project Ga0102962, IMG submission 84519) | Salt pond soil microbial communities from South San Francisco under conditions of wetland restoration - Salt Pond MetaG SF2_C_D2_MG ...
CAAAATGTCAATTCCTATAATGATAACGGAAAACGTTTTGCTGAACTCATGTATCAGTCAAGCCTGGTTGATCCCGAAATGAGAATTCGTTTTTCAACCTCGCATCCCAAAGATTTTCCGGATGAATTGCTGCATGTCATTAACGAACGGCCTAACATTTGTGAATACATTCATATTCCCGCTCAATCAGGAAACAGTGAAATTCTGGAACGGATGCGGCGTCCATATACCCGCGAAGAATATTTAAAGTTGATTTATAAGATGAGGGAGATCATCCCCGGCGTTTCTCTATCTACAGACATTATCACCGGATTCTGCGGAGAGACGGAAGCACAGCATCAGGATACATTGTCGCTTATGCGGGAAGTGCGATATGATCTGGCTTATATGTTTGCCTATTCCGAACGGGAACGTACGCTTGCCAATCGCAAATATGAAGATGATATTTCTGAAGCTGTTAAGAAAAGAAGACTTACCGAAATCATCACTCAGCAACAAGGTATTCAGGAAGAAAATAATAAAAAGGAAATAGGTCGTACCCATATAGTGCTGGTGGAAGGCACAAGCAAACGTTCCGATGAACAATTAAATGGCCGTACCGATACCAATAAAATGGTCGTTTTTGACAGGGATAATTATAAAATTGGGGATTATGTTGAAGTCGAAATTATTGATTCCACGGCAGCCACTTTAATTGGTAAACCAATTCGAACAACAACAATTGCCGATTTTAATACCCATTATGCAATGGCATAATTACCGGATAAACCATATAAGAGAGATAAAAGACATTGGATAGAGAAGTATTTCAAGAGCAATTTGGCCTGATTGGAGATTCTCATGCTCTGAGACAGGTAATCGATAAAATCGCTCAGGTTGCACCGACCGATATCACTGTGCTTATCGAGGGAGAAAGCGGGGTCGGCAAGGATATCACCGCACGTGCTATCCATGGACTCAGTAAGCGTAAGCAGAAAAATTTAGTTATCGTTAATTGCGGTGCTATCCCGGAAGGTATTATTGAAAGTGAATTATTTGGACACGAAAAAGGAGCTTTTACCGGAGCTCATGAAGCTCGTCATGGATATTTCGAAAAAGCTGACGGTGGAACCATTTTTCTGGATGAGATCGGTGACACTCCTAAAAATGTTCAAGTCAAATTATTACGTATTCTTGAAACGGGTGAATTTTTCAGAGTTGGGTCAAGTCAATTACGTAAGGCTGATGTACGGGTAATCGCAGCAACAAACAAAGATCTCTGGAAAGGCGTCCTGAACGACACCTTTCGCGAAGATCTGTATTATCGACTCGATACCGTTAAAATCCGTATTCCCCCACTCAGAGAACGATCTGAAGATATCATCCCAATCTTCAGAAAATTCGTAAATGAATATGCCGCTAAATACGATTCTGTTTTTCAGGGCTTTTCTGATGAAGCACGTGAATTACTCACCTCTTATCGCTGGCCTGGAAATATTCGGGAACTGCGTAATGTAGCTGAACAGCTGGTCGTTCTGGAAAAATCGCAATATATAACGGCAGAAAAATTGCAAAAATATCTGAAGGGACGTCAACATCTGGGTTCTACCGATAATCTGCCCATTTTAATGAAAGAGAAACCTTCTGAAGAAAATAAGGAGGATGTCAACTCTCACGATAGAGAATTGATTTACCGGGCATTGGTTGAATTGCGAAGTGATATGAATGACTTGAAAAAGATGCTGGGTAGTTTTCTTTATAACAGCTTTACCGGAAGGAACCAACCCAATAACCGGAGAGCTCTCCCTTCACCATTGAATATTGAATACGACAAAAGTAAAGACACACCATCCGAATCGCCACAATCTGAAAAAGATGTATCATTAGGACTTTCCTCATTTGATGATATTGATGAGGTCCCCAGCGATGAGAATGAAGATTTTTTGCAATTTTTTCAACAAAAAGGCGTACCTTCTCTGGAAGAAACAGAAAAATATCTTATCCGCCTTGCGTTGCAAAAATTCGAAGGAAACCGTCGGAAAGCATCGGAGGCTCTCGGAATAAGTGAACGAACTCTTTACCGCAAACTCGATCAGTATGAATTGGGTTAGACATTTCAGAATCATCGCTATTACTCTCGGCTTGTTGATGTTAACAGGCTGCTTTCGCTACAGTTTTACCGGAACATCCATCCCATCAGATGTTCATTCCATTTATTTACCCTTTTTCGCAGATAAATCATCCAGTGGAATCGGCGATCTTGGAGATATGCTGAATCGTGCACTCATAAATCGATTTGTAAATCAAAGCCGCTTACGTCTGTCCAACACAGACCAAAATGCGGATATTATACTTAAAGGGGTAATAACTTCTTATAATAACGGACCATTTAGTATTAGTGGCAATCAAAAAGCCAGTTTAAATCGGGTAACCATTAGTGTAAATGCCACTTTTAAGTATCAAAAAGATCAGAAGCCAAAGTGGGATAAGACCTTTACCGGTTTCGGTGATTATGACCCAAACAAAGACCCAATCAGCGGCGAAAAAAATGCCGCCAAGGATGCCATGGACCAAATTTCCCGTAAAATGTTTGATGAATCGATTGGCAAATGGTAATCCTTTAGGATAATAAAGATTATGAATTAACTCACATTATTGTTGAATTATTCATATCATATTCAATATAATTACATAGATAATCAGATTAGCTTTCACAATAAGTAAGTAGCAAAACGTATGGATTCTATTCCTTTTGAGATACCAAAATCTTTGGCTACCTATGTGGACCAGTTTAACACGGATCCACAGAAAGCTATAGAAAAACTTAAAATTCACATACATAGACGGGGCAACGACGCTGTCGCCCTTTTCATACTAGCCTGGTTTTATTACAACTTAGACGATCAAAAGCAGGCTATCGAAAATGCATTGAAAGCCAAAACATATGCCCCGGGCAGTCCTTTCCTCGAATACCTACATTATTTTTTGATCCATCCTAATACTTTTAGGGCCTGGATACCCGATAATTATTACAGAGATAGCAATTCTAAAACATCATTTGACTTGAACATCGATCTTCTCCAGGATCTCGAATCCTTAATCAAAAGACTTACAGAGGCAGAAAATAAAAAAATACAAATAAATGAAGAGCAGCAAATTGAGGATACTGATTTAAGTCTGGCTTCACAAACGATAGATGATATTGCTTCTGAAACACTCGCAAATATATACGAAGAGCAAGGAAAATATAAAGAGGCCATCAATATCTATAAAAAGCTGTGTCGAATGATGCCTAAAAAGCGGGATCATTTTCTAGATGAAATAGCCAAATTACAAAAACAAATAGATTGATGTTCAGGCCCTAACATACGGGTTATGCTTCTTTTCATAGCCTATCGTTGTTTCCGGTCCATGTCCGGGATAAACTTTCGTCTCATCCGGTAAAGTATATATTTTCTCACGAATCGATTCTTCCAATAATTTAAAGTCGCCCCGATATAGATCAGTTCTTCCAATACTGTCCAAAAAAATCGTGTCCCCACCTATCAAAATTTTTTCTTCCTTCATATAAAATACCAGGTGACAAGGTGCGTGCCCCGGAGTATGTCTCACATCGAATGTAAATGGTCCAATTTCCCAGTCCTCTTGTGGACCCAACATTTGGGGTTCGAAATTAAACGGTTGGGCATCAAATCCAAACATTTGAGCCTGTGTAACAAAATTATCCCAAAAATAACGGTCTTCATCACCTAAATAAACAGGGACCTTGTATCTATTCCGAAGTGTTTGCACACCAAGTACATGATCAATATGTGCGTGTGTCAGGATGATGGCAATTAATTCAGCATTATGCTCTCTCAATAATTCATAAAATTTTTCATATTCTGATTGATGAAAAAAACCAGGATCGAATACAACCGCCTTTTCATCTTTCATCAATACATACGTATTTTCAGCAAAAGGGTTAACAGTAAAATGCTCAATTTGTATAGAATTGCTCAAAATAATATTGCCTAACTCCATATTTCTATATTAAAAGATTAATTAAAAAACGCGACTCATTCCTTATTAGTAACAAGAAAATATCGCACATAATTTTCATTCTTTAAAAGAAGGCTTTGCAAAACCGGTGATTTTGTCCTATATCAAAGTCGCGAAAATAAAAATATTGGGCAAACGAACGGTTTTGCATAGTCTTCTATAAGAGAAAAAAATAAGTTAATAATGAATACCTATAATGATCTCAAACTCACATTAATAGTATTTCAGTGCATTACAGTACAAAACATTTACGAAATTAAAAAATACAAATCTATATATTTAGGAATTATACCATACAATTCGTAAATCGAATATTTAATCCGTTTTCTTGGAGGCTGTCGGACTTAGGATAATCATAACCCAAAGGTGTCAGTTTGAGACCGGGAGTCTTTTGAGAAGAATCTTGGTTATATATAACGAAAAAGAGCGCGGAATATGGCCAAATCCGACGAATTTGCAGTAGATTTATTTAAGTCCGACAGACTCCTAGAATGTTATATAGATAACAAACGTTATAGTATCAGAAAATAAAATCATTTAATCAGACCAGTTTTATGTGTACTGTTACTTTTTTCCCATTGGATAAGCAATCTTATATCCTCTCAATGAACCGGGATGAACTCAAAAGCAGGAAACAAGCTATTCCCCCAAAATTCGAGTTTAAAAGCGATATCCAATTCGTACGGCCCATCGATGGTGATAAAGGGGGAACATGGATTGCGGTCAATGAAAATCATCTCAGTTTGTGTATTATGAATTGGTATCAGGCTTATGATAATATTGACAAAGAGAAAAATTATCAAACGAGGGGTAACATCATTCACGAATTAATCGATACTCGTGATCTGAAAAGCTGTACTCAGAAACTCGAACAACTGGATTTAAAAAATTACCAGCCTTTTCGATTAGTGGGAATACAAATTAACCCAATGAAAATTGTTCGCTGGCTTTGGAATGGACTTCAACTGGATATCGTAAACGATCCTGTTGATAAACAAATGTGGATATCAGCGGGACCTGAATATGATGAAGTGTACCAAAAACGAAATGAAGTCTTTCAAATGTATGCCAGGAATAATGGGTCAATATCGTTAGCAGATGTAAAAAAACTTCATGCGTCTCAATATCCTGAACCAGGGAAATATGCAATTTCAATGTCAGCTGATATTGCGCATACCGTTTCCAATACGATTATCTATTCGAAATCCCAACATATAGAAATGCATTATTTAGACGGATTTCCCGCAAAATCCGATCATTGGATAATCAAAGATATGCCTACTCGAAAAGAAATAGAAACAAGCAGGTGATAATCCTGCTTGTTGTAATTTCTTATTTCTTTTTCTTGCCGTAACGACGGTTGAATTTTTCAACACGACCGTCATTCATAATCATTTTCTGTTTATTGGTATAAAAAGGATGGTTCGATGAATCAACTTCAGGACGATAAACGTCGTCTTTTAAATCCATCGTACTACGTGTAACAAATTCTGTACCATCATTTAATAAGACAGTAACCTCTTTATACTCTGGATGAATTCCCTTTTTCATAATCCGTCGAGATTGTTTATTTCATTATGTTATTTAGTTTTATAAGATAATGCTTTTAATAACTGTTTTCAAACCTGAATACAGATGTTAGGCAATGTATGCTGCATTATCTCACTCGAAGTCATCAAATTCTCCACCTAAGTCACCTAAATCACTTAGCATGGAACCGACCATATCGGTGAAAGAGCGTTGATCGTCTAAATCATCTTTACCAAGAACCGAATTCTGATGCAATGCTTCCAAAACAAAATCCATTAGCACCAGTTTCTCCTCTTCATTATCCAGTTTTGAACTATTTTTTTTAACAAAATTTTCCAGACCTTCAACACCTTTGAGAGCCTTTTTATAGGTTTTTAAATCCAAATTATCAGGCAGATCTACTTTGTTCCCTCTTGAAAACCAGCTTATGATATCAGAATAATCATTTTTCCCTTCTTTATCACGTAATTGCGGATTCGGGAAATAGCGGACATACACTTTATTAATCGCCTTCCCAATCACATGTTTGGCTACATTAACCGCCCCTTCCTGCTCACCTTCGTAAACCAATTCCAGTTTACCGGTCAGTCCTGGTAAAGAATGATAAAGATCGGCTATTCTTACGATCGTTTTCTTCTCATTATTCATGAGCGCACGGCGTTCAGCGCTCGATACCAACAATTCCATCGCCGTAATTGTGAGTCTGGCCGAGACGCCGCTTTTCTGATCTATGTATTCCGATTCGCGGGCATTAAACGCCATTTCCTCGATTATCTCACGGATAAAATGTGGAATGATCACTTCAACTCCATTATCCCGTTTGGTCCAGGCTTCCTGATCGGTGATCTCCATTCCGATATCAATCGTTTTCGGATAATGGGTGATGATTTGTGCATCAATACGGTCTTTTAAAGGAGTAATGATATTACCACGATTGGTGTAATCTTCAGGATTGGCTGAGAAAAAGATAGCAATATCCAGCGGAATACGAATGTTAAATCCACGAATCTGAATATCCCGTTCCTGCATTATATTTAACAAAGCTACCTGAATACGGGGTTGTAAATCGGGCAGCTCGTTAATAGCAAAAATACCCCGATTCGTACGCGGGATAATCCCAAAATTAATGACTTCTTCATCTGCCAATGTAATTTTTCTTGTTGCTGCTTTAATCGGATCGATATCCCCTATCAAATCGGCAACGGTTGTATCGGGTGTGGCCAGTTTCTCGGCATATCGATTCGAACGATGTATCCATTTTATGGGCGTCTTATCACCTTTTTCTTTAATTATCTCGCGGGCGTATTTGGATAATGGATGATAGGGATCATCATTAATTTCAGATCCGTCAACAACCGGCATATATTCATCTAAGAAATTGATCATTAACCGTAAAAGACGACTTTTCGCCTGACCGCGAAGTCCAAGTAACAAAACATCATGCTTAGCTAAGAGAGCGTGCTGAATTTGGGGAATGACTGTTTTTTCAAATCCCAAAATACCTGGAAACAAAGTCTCATTATCATGCATTTTCTTAATGAGATTCCGCCGCATTTCTTCTTTGACTGATAAAGATTCCCAGCCACTTTCTTTTAAATCACCAAGTGTTTTAATTTTCTGGAAAGATTCCGTCATTGAGATCGACTCCTTTAAAAACTCTAAAATTTTAACCGTTCTTCTCTACCTGAACCACATATTCTAATTGGTAATTCCAATAAATGTCTTTTAAATGAGAATTCAGTATAATTTTTAACGTGATAAGATGGGAGCATGTTACATCATGCTTCTAATTTTAACCTACTCGAACACCAAAATAGCTACTACAGTTCTATAATTTAAAAGACTCGCTTTAATACATCAAGTCAGATTATTTAGGCCATTGTATCAGCAATCTTAACGAAATCACATGTTTAATAATTCTTTCTTTCTCATTAATGAATCAGAGCCACAAATACCGTATTCTATCCTTAAACAATTTACGTATTTTTATAAAATCATCATTATCAATACAATACGTATTTTCATTAATCACCGATACCGGTAATATTTCATTAACAGAATTTGTCAGCCAAACGCTCTCCGCATCATCCAAATCATCAATGGTAAATTTACCTGTAACCAAATCGTAATTATTTTCTTCGGTCAGCACATCAATCAGAATCTGCCGGGATATTCCCGGCAAAATGTCACATTCTACGGAAGGAGTAAAAATGACGTTCCCTTTCAGCCAAAAGATATTGGAATTCACTTCCTGACTGATATAACTTTTTGTTGTTAGCATAAGCGCACTATCCGCACCTGCTTCCGCGGCCTGACGTTCCGCCAAAATATAATGTATCCCATTGGATAACTTGAAGGAAGTATTAAGCAACTCGTTCGGAATCATATTTTGCTCGACTATTGCCAGTTTAAGTGATCTTATGCGCTGAACGATCGGGGCAACGGTGATCAAAAAGGAACCACGGCTCATTTTTTCTGTTACATAACCCGGTTTCCCATTGCGCCAAACCTGAATTCTTATTCGGGCGTCAATATCATTTAATTCACTACGATCTAACAGTTTTTCAATAATATGAGCAAAATAATGTTCGGTAAATGCTGATGGAATCTTAATTCCTAAATACTCCATTCCCGCTTTCAAACGATCAATATGACGATCAAGCGCCACAAATCGCCCCTGATACGATCTTAAGAGCTCAAAACAACCATCACCGTAATACGCCGCTCTGGACTGAGCCAGGATTTTGACTTCTTCCAATGGCAGTATATTGCCATTTAATGACGCATATATCATAAATTTTAATTGGACTTTTCGGTTATTGTTCTAATACGGCTTTTAACTTTTTTAATGCGGAACTGTTACGATATCCGGCATGTGAATATAACAGTTTTCCATCGGGATTAAATACTATAAATGTTGGCAAACCAGGAATTTCCAAATGATAGAAAAGATCATTCCCAAAAACATAATGAAAGGAATAATGTACATTTTTAGCTAAATATTTTTTAATCGTCGGACGGGAATCTCTTACCGATGCAGCTATTATGGTTATCTTATCCGGATATTTCTTCCGATAGTTATCCAGCTCTTTAAATAATGGTTTAGAAGGAGACGCATAGGTTGCCCAGAAGACTAAAACAACATATTTGTGTTGATAATCAGCCACTCTCAGACTGTCGTTACTGAATACATCCTTTAAATACGATTGATTTATTTGACCTTGTTCCCTTTTTGCTCTTTTATAAAATTTATCTTTAGAACTGATGTGCAAATAGATAGAACTTGCTGCAAGCAGCGTTATCGCAATAACGCCAACGATGATCGCAAATCTATTAAAATATTTTTGGTCTATCCGTAAACTCATGTTGTCTCTATAAAATTTTCTCGCATTCGATTGGCAAATATACGAGCTTTCTAACTTTTAATTAAATATGTAAAAATAAAAAAGGAGCTTTTATCAAGCTCCCTTTTAAAGATTGTTTAATTTGCAAGTATACTCGCCATTAACGGAGGTAAATCGACTTTAAAACTTCTTTTCGTCACTTTAATTTTCTTCTCTTTCAGCTGATCTGTCAATGATCGTGTTCTTCGTCCTAACAAATTCGAAGAAATAGTTAGCGAAGCAGGCCGATCTCCCCTGTTAATGATTACAAACGCTAATTTACCTTTATTGTTATACCGGGCGAATGCAAATACTTTTTGTTCATTATTGGTATAAATCGTTTTGAACTGACCGGTATTGAAGACTTCATGATTGCTTCGAATACGGGCAAGTTTCTGATACCAATTGAATAAATCCTGATGAAAATAAACGCTATCTCTCGGCCGGTTTCTTGAAAACGGTTCATTAATCTCTGTTTCATAGGTCATATCCGGCCAAATCATGGGTTTTCGATCACCCGGATCATCCGCGCCCCACATTCCAGCCTCATCGCCATAGTAAATCATCGGGGAGCCCACATAGGTAAATTGAAACAAGGCAATAAGCTTTTGAATCTTTCTCTCCCTGAGATCTGGAGCCCAAACATCATATCCCTGATACGCTTTACTTTTTTCTTTAAAAGCATGGTCCGCATTAACAATTTGGGAAGCCAACCGTTCTGTGTCATGACTATCCATTAAATTCATCATTGCTAAATTTACTTTCCAGGGGTAATCGGCTCTGATATTTGACAAGCTGGTATCTAATTGTGATGCAGAATAGTTCTGTGTTATGAAAAAATTGCTCACCGCACGTGTAAAGCGATAATTCATAACCGCCGTGAATTCTTTACTGTTGATATAATGAATGGCATTTCGATTCCAGATCTCAGCGGATGTAAAAGCATTCGGATTGATTTTCCGTACCAGCGCATGCCACTGATCCCAGAAATGATGTCCAATCTCTTCTGCCACATCGAGACGCCATCCATCGATACCATCTGAGGGATCACCATCTCCATTCGGATCCATCCAACGACGGGTATCTGCAAAAATAATTTTTCGGACCGGAGCGACTATCGTACCGTTTTCTTTCTTCCACACCGGCAAACTTTTATATCCCCACCAGCCTTTGTAATCGAATTCGTTGGTATCGGGAGTGGCCGGATTATCGAAAGAAGTGACCTCATACCAATCTTTAAATTTCGATTTTTGCTGATTTTTCTTGAGATCCCGAAAGGCCCAGAAGTCCGTACCGGTATGGTTAAACACCCCATCGATAATGACTTTGATTCCTCGTTTATGGGCTTCTTTAATCACTTTTAAAAACATTTTATCGGCAGAAGTCCATACCCATTTATCGGGATCGGAGGAATCTTCATTTTTCATCATTTGAGCATCGCCTTGCGGATCTGGTCCAAAGAAACGATCGATGTGATGATAATAGCTGGCGTCATATTTATGCAGAGACACCGCATCCTGAACGGGATTAAAATAAATGGCATTTATCCCTAATTTTTTCAGATAATCCAATTCGTCAAGCACTCCCTGTAAATCCCCGCCGTAGCGCCGGTCATTCACAAAATTATAAAAACGGGGTCCAACTCTTTGTTCCCAATCGGCTCGCTGATACCAATCGCTAGTCCATGGTGTAATTTTCCAACCAACCGGTGCACTGATTCGCTTAGCGGTCGGCTCATTCGTTTTATCACCATCCCGGAAACGCTCGGGAAAGATCTGATACCAAATGGCATGTTCACTCCATTCCGGTACCGGAGGAGCTGATTTTGATTGAGCAAATACGATACTACTTCCCCATATAGTTATAGACAAAATAAAAATCAGCTTAGAAGATATTTTTCTCATCATAAGTTTTTAAAATTCCTTGTAAATGGATGTTTTACTGCTATATGACTATTTAATGAGCATTAGTTTTTTAACAAAGATATGATTCCCTGCCGTTAAACGAGCGAGATATAAACCACTGCTGAGTTTACTTGCATCGAATGTTATCGTATAGCGACCAGCCGATTGCCGTTTATCGATAAGAACCGCCACTTTTTGTCCCAATAGATTATAGATTGCAAGCTTAACATTAGCAGTTGATGCGAGTTGATATTGAATATTTGTCGTCGGGTTAAACGGATTGGGATAATTTTGTTCCAAAGCAAATTTACCCGGAATTCCCTGAGACGACCCGCTCGCAACCGGATCCATCCCCGTCAACAAATCCTGTTCCGGAACGGGAAGTTTTGTGTCCGTATAGATATGAAATTCTCCGGGTAATAAACTTTGTTTCTGCGACATACTCACCACATTGAGGGTATCTCCCGTGAAGTAATCGTACCAGGTGCCGGTATGCTGAAATGCAGCAGACCCGGTATGTGAGATGACATCAAAATTCCCCACAATCGCTACATTCGTGGTATCGCTGTTCAACCAAAGGTGTTTTACTGTACCACTTGCGTTTAGACTAAAATTGGTCGTACTGAAAATAGGATATGTTTCTTTCAGTTTGATTAAATCGGAATAATATCGATATAATTTATTCCGATAGGAATCATGATAATATTCCCAATGGATAGGTTTGTCACCCACTCTGCCATTGTAATCTATCGAAACATCATAACCGAGCTCACCAAATTGCCAAATCATCTTGGGTCCGGGTACCGTAAGGAAAAAAGCGGCCGCTTCTTTGACACGTTCTAAAGCGGTAGATAGGTTCTGAATATTATACGTTCCACTGCTATTTCCATACTGCAACGCTTTATACATGATTCGTTCTTCGTCATGACTCTCCATATAAGATACGAGGTTTGGCTTGCTCCATCCTCTGTTCAGATATGACGTTCCTGATAGGTCCCAGGTCCAATTCGTACCTGATGGACCATTGGCAAAACCCATTACTGCCTGATTATAGTTTGGGTTTTCATTACCCCAGATCATCATTCCGTAATTGGCCAGTTCTTGCTCTTCACTATTTTCAGTGAAATGCTCTAAAATGACATAGGCTGTTGAATCGGTTTGCCAAATATGATTCGCCATTCGCTCAAGGATCTTTATTCGGGATGCATCGTACGCCCAGCCATCACCGGGTTTATTCGTGAATCCCTTTGAAAAATCGAAGCGGTATCCGTCGACATGGAAATTCTGTATCCAATAACTGGTAACCCGATCTACAAAATACTGAGTGGCTTTGCTCTCATGATTGAAATCGTACCCCCAGCTATATGATGGATTCGGTGACGTTACATTAAACCATGGATTCTCTGCTGCAGGCTGACCATTTTTGAAATACATACGAACCATGGGCGATTGTCCGTATGAGTGATTCAGAACCATATCCATGATTACAGCGATACCACGCTGATGACAGACGTCAATAAAATGCTTTAAATCACTCGCCGGACCATAATATTTATCGGGGGCAAAATAAAATATCGGGTTGTATCCCCAACTATCATTGCCCTCGAATTCTGTAATGGGCATTAGCTCAATCGCATTGACTCCCAATCGCTGCAGATAACCGAGCGTATCCGCCAGCGTTTTATAATTGTGAGTAGCCACAAAATCTCGAACCAGCAGTTCATAAATCACCAGTTTATCCTTTTTCGGACGTTTGTAAACATTGTCCTTCCATTGATAGGCAGGCTGATCGGTTTGTAAGGTTCCTGCAATATGATCAGTTTTCCCTGTAGGATAGGATTTTAAATTCGGATAAGTGGCTGATGTAATGTATTTATCATTTTCCGGATCAAGAATCTCATGCGTGTAGGGATCAGCAATTCTCAGATTTTCATCAATTAAATATTGAAATGCATATTGGGTTCCCGGTGTCAGATTATGAAGGGTAATCCAGTAGTAAACACTGTCTGCATTGATGGAATCACGCTTCATGTAATACGCCGGATCTATTTGCCAATCATTGAAATCACCAATCACAAATACATTTTTCTTATGGGGAGCAAAAAGCGATAACGTTGCCGTTGTCGGGTCATTGGAATCATAATTGATTCCATCTTTTATTCCTGCCGGACGAGCCTGATCAACAATAGGGGCATTTACGATATAATGAAACGACGCGGTATCACGATTATTTCTGCCATCATCTCCAATTAATGAAACGTTAAATTTCCCATAATTGGTTGCAGTGATCATGTAAGCTAACGAATCACCGGCAACGCTTTTTACCTGATTCCCATTAATTAATAATTTTAATGTGATATTACCAGCTCCGGTCAGGTTACCTTTTCCAATCACGTTGAGACTACTATCCTTTTTGAGGAAAACATTATTTGTGACCGGATTTAAGAATTTAACATGGACGCCCGCTTCAAATAACGGGACAAGGATGTCAGCCCCCCCGACATCCCGTCCCGTTTTGGAACCATCAGAATTTCGAAAAACAAATGCGAGCTTCAGAATCTGTTCCGTTGTACTCGTAATCCCATAAAATTTGCGAATATCCGGAATGATCAATCGATACGTATCCGTAGCGATACGAGTCATCCTGGCTTTCGAAATATTTTGGCTCCAATCAGCAATGACATACTTCCAGTCATGTGAATCTGAGCTCAAGCTGGTTATGAGACCGGTATGCGCGTAAACATCACCAGTATAACCGGCGAGTCCCCCATCCCCTTTATCAGCATGAAAAATAATGACGACAGAATCCTGAACTGTCGGAAAATCAGGAACCGTCGTAACGACTTGTGCAACAGTTTCATTTATAAACGTAAAAAAAGGTATGAGCAAAAATATCAAGTAGTATCTCTTTTTCATATCATCTATTTGAAAGGGTCTTATTATCAACCCGGATTATTCAATAATTTGGTGCCTTACATTCAGTTCTGATGAATCTCTAATAATTAATTCCGGTGAAAACACCGTATGCGAAATCATCGCTTTGGGATTATTTATACGTTTGATGAGCTTTTCCACCGCCAGTATTCCAATTTCGTACATTGGTTGGCGCATGGTTGACAACCCTAAATATTCTGAAATTTGAATATCATCGAAACTGATCATTGGAATGTATCTATTAGAATCTTTCATGGCTTTTAATGCACCAACGGCCTGTATATCCGATGCGCTGAAGCAGGCATCCGGAGGATTATTCATTTGGATTAATTTCATCATCGCCTGATGCCCCGCTTTTTCGGTAAATCCGTCCCTGTTTGTATCTTCTCCGCGTACGATTAAATCTTCATCCACTAAATAACCGGCATCTTCAATAGCTCGTTTATATCCATGAACACGATCTCTTGTTGGCTTGGCTTGAGGTAATGCCGACAGCATAGCGATACGCTGATTCTGATGTTTTATCAGATAGGTTGTTGCTGTATAGGCCCCTTCTATACTGTCTACACTGACCGAATCGAACCCCGAATCATATTCATCCATCAGGATTATCGGAACATCGTACCGCTTCAGAGATTCCCAGAATATTTCTCCAAGATGAATTGAAATAAATAAGTATCCATCTCCCATACCTTTTCTAAGTACATATTCGGCCTGCTGCAATAAGTCAACATTATTTTTAATGTTGTAAATGTTCAAATCATAATTGTACTCGGAAAGCTTATCCTGAATTCCGGCAAGTACTTCCATAAAGAAATAGTTCGATATCACCGGCACGATGGCCATGATGATATTGGTATTTCTTCTTGCCAGACCTTGTGCAAAAGCCCTTGGATGATACCCCTTTACTTCAGCAATACTTAATATTTTTTGGCGGGTTTTATCCGAAACATTTTTGTTGTTATTAAAAACTCTTGAAACTGTAGCAATGCTAACCCCCGCTTCTTTGGCTATATCATAAATGGTGGCGGACAAAATATTTTACCTTAGTTAAACAAGATATTAATTCAATTTGTTTATTGATCTGCATACCTATTCGATGTAACGTACCCGGATATCAGATACTTAACATTTTTTAACAAAGATCCCGAACAGGGAAAAGACTCCTCCAAAAGCTGAAGGAGTCTTTTTGCTAATTAATTCTTTGTAAGTGAATAAGTATAATTATTCGGATCGCTCAAGTTTAATACTACTGTGTAATTACCTGCGGCAGATACACTAATATTATCACCACCAGCATCCAGTTTACCATCGGCACCGGTATCTCCATAATTCAGATCCCAGGAATCATTGGCCCGGAACTTAATATCACCGGCAGAGAGATTCAGAGTAATCGACCATACCTTTTGTGCAGGATCATAACTCATATTGGTATCGTTATCCCATCCACCTGGTGTCGCTGAGCCTATGACCCCCCAACTTGTCTTCAACATGGTATACGTCATGGCATTTAAATCTACATCGATTTTAAAATAGCCAGTGTCGGGAGCTACAATATTATCAGCATTTTCCGCTAAAGTACCAGCTGAGGATCCTGCTCCCCAATTTAATGTCCAGGACCGTTCGTTGGTAAATTTGAAATTCACCTGACCATTCGCGTTGGTCATATAAACATATCCGGTATACAGATCTTTGTTATCAACCGATGCTAAAGCTGGTGCATCGCCCGGACTCCAGTCATTTGTATACCCACTGGCCGCCTGATAATCGCCCGGCACATAGATAGCCGAACAATATTTACAGACAGAATAGGGAGTAAAATTTACCGTTATCGGATCCGAAATTTCTTCATTAATCGAATCACTCACTGATGCTGTAATCCGCATATCAACAGTGGCTGCTTCACCGGCATTAAAGCCTTGTCCAAGTAATACACCATTCATATCACCTACGATGACAGAATACTTTGCCTGATGTGATGTACCTACGTTAATGGGATTTGCAAAATTATCCCCTTGTTTACTCATTTCGATGCTATAATTGATTGCAGCAGGATACCCATAATTAGGTTCCGACCAAACCATTGTAAACAAAGTATCCTTTGCATTAGCTTCCTGAAGGACATAATTAGCTCCATTATCTGGTGCACTGATAGACGGACTACCAGGTGTAGCACTCAGGTAAGGTCCATTATGCTTCGTATCGCAGGAAGAGAGTATCAGGATGCTCAATAAAAATGTAAATGCTATTCCGATGTTCTTCATTTTTAAACTCATTTTGGAATTTCTTATTGATTAATAACCTGGGTTTTGTGTCAGGTTCGGATTTGAAGTGATATCCGAGGTCGGTATCGGGTAGAGATTATAATGAGAATCCGTAGCTCTACCTTGTTGTACATTTCCTTTCCAGGACCAGAGATAATTTGAACCGGTATACTCTCCAAATCTGATCAGATCGGTTCTGCGATATCCTTCCCAATAAAGCTCCCGGGCACGCTCATTCAAAATAAACTGAAGCGTCAATTGGTTTTGGGTGATATCACCGGAATTATCTCCGTAGGCTCTTTCACGGATTTTATTAACCAAATTAACGGCCGTTTGAATATTGCCACTGTTTCCACGTAAGGTGGCTTCGGCATACATCAAATAAACATCCGCCAGGCGGAACATCGGAAAATCAGTATCCGCATAGGAAGGATTGGACCCTTTAGCACCAGTTGAAGTCATGTTGGTCCATTTGGTAACTGCATATCCATTTTTGAAATCATGGATATCCTTGATATCCTCCGTTTGTCCATCGGTATAAAACATAGCACGGGCATCGTTTTGCATGTCAAAATGTCCTACAAATTCAGGAGTCACACGATTACCTCCCCATCCACCGTCAATTCCAAATGCGGAAGGGTCCATACTTCCTCCGACAGCAGCATGGATGATATAATTCGTCCCCCCGTATGTTTGTGTATGGGTGCCATCAAAATTGATAGAGAAGATGACGCCTTTAGCCGTATTGTTATCTGCCTGAAATAAATGCTGATAACTTGGATCAAGAGAATAAGCTCCACTATCGATTACTTTTTTAGTGTAGGTAACAACGTCATTATATCTCGTTTTGCCTGTATACACACCGGCATTCAGATAAAGTTTGGCCAGTAAAGTCCAGACGGCTCCCTGATCGGCTCGTCCATATTCATTTTGCTTTGGAGCTGGAAGTTGATCCTGGATGGCTAATAATTCACCTTCGACGTAATTAAAAAGGGAATCTTTGCCAATCGGTTTAGGCAGATAAGCACCTACACCATCCTTCTCATTGACAAACGGTACATTACCACCAAACATGTCGATCGCATGCCAATAGCTCAGAGCACGGAGGAAACGGGCTTCTGCCAGATATCCCTGAACCTGCGAGTTACTGCTTTTTGCTGCATTGCGAATAAACTCATTGGTCATTGCTATTTCATAATAAATCCGGTCATACATTCCCATTACAAAGTCATTGGATGCACCCCACGATTGAAAATTAAATTGAGGTAAACCCGGATCATTCCATGCAACTACCGCTTCATCGGTCGGCAATTCCTGACAAACAAAATACTGACGAATATAGCTTGAAAATCCCTCATCAATACCTTGAATATCCGGCTCGCCGGCAGGTCCTTGCTGTCCCGTAGTTGCAAAACCTGCGTATAATTTTGCCAAAACAGCTTTATAATCTGCCGGCGTTTGATACGCATTTGCTGTAGTAACAACTTTCTTATCAATTGGATTTGTATTCAGATCACCTGTGCAGGATGAAAAGATCAACCCGAAAACCGGGATAACCAATAACAAAGCCAATAGTCTAAATCTCCTAAATTTCATGGTCGCTATCATAATATTATTTCCGATTAAAATGAGAGGCTCAAACCAAGCAGGAAAGTTCGGGGTCTCGGGTAGATATTATTGTCAATACCACTGTACACCTCCGGATCCAATCCGCTATATTTTGTGATTACGAATGCGTTTTGTACGGTTCCCGATACTCTGACTTTCAAACCCTGTGCTTTTAATTGCTTGAAAGTATATCCTAATGTGATATTATCTAATCGCAGAAAAGATGCATTTTCGATATAATAATCGGAATAGTACTGTGCATTATAGAAATTCGTATTCTTAATGCTCGATACAACATTATTCAAATACCCTTGTGATACCAGCATGGAACTGTAAGTGCCATAGTTGGAATCCACGTTGTTATACACATAGTTTCCAACTTTTGCCCGCGCTGTGAACGACAGATCCCAGTTTTGATACTGTGCCTGTGATGAAAATCCGAACGTTACCGAAGGCGTTGGACTTTTATAACGGTATTTATCAGAAGCATTAATGATTCCGTCTCCATTTCGATCGACGTAGAGACCTTCTATCGGTTTCCCATTTTTATCATAGACTTGTTTATACACGTAGAAAGAATTACGAGGATAGCCAACACTATTAATCTGAATTGTGTTACCTACACCGCCGGCAATACCACCGGTCAGCACACCAACATAATCCGGATTTTCGACGTTAGTCAGCTTCGTAATTTTATTCCATTCGTGAGTTACGTTAAAATTTATTTCCCAGTAAGCTTTCTGGGTTACGATAGGTTTACCAGTAATATTAAATTCAACACCACGCACATCTAATGTACCCACATTAGTAAGAATACGGTTCGTGAAGTTAGTACCTACCGGTATTGGGATAACATTGAGCAAATCTTCAGTGGTACGTGTATACGCATCAAATGAACCTGAAATACGATTATTGATGAATCCGTAATCCAAACCAACGTTATATGTTTTGGTTCGCTCCCATTTTAGATTCGCATTATACCCCTCGGGTCGTAACGTTTGTAAAAACTGATCTCCTAATTGATACTCTGCATTCGATTGACTAAGGGTGTATCGACCTAAATAGGGATAATCTCCTTGATTGATACGTTGCTCTCCCGTTTCACCATAACTCAAACGAAGTTTTAAATCAGATAACCCATGAACATTTTTCAAAAAAGCCTCATTATTGATTTTCCATGCTAAGGCCACTGATGGGAAAAGTCCCCAGCGATTACTTTTCGAAAACCGGGAAGTACCGTCTTCACGCAATGTAGCGGTTACCAGATATCGGTCTTTTAATGAATAATTTAAACGGCCGAAGAAGGATACAATATTATGCTCGGTAGCATACGATGTATTTTGGGTGGTATCGATACGGGCATAATTCGTAGTAAATGTCGATCCCCTGGAATAGTGATGCTCCCAGGAATACCCACCGGTGAATTTCAGGTTACTTTCGATCGTCGGCAAATCTTTATTATAATTCACATAGAAATCTAACAACTGATTTTCATTTCTCTGCTTATAATTACTGCGCTGACCACTGGTTTCAATAGATCCGTTATATGAAAAAGCAGCATAATTTGGGATATTATTTGTGCCGTCTCCAACATTAGAATAATCATACCCAAGATTCATAGTCGCTGTTAGATCCTGTACAAATGGCAAATTATAACTGATCTGGGCGTTACCGATTGAACGATATACCGTGGAATTATCAAATCGTTGATTGATCAATGCCATCGGGTTACCCGGTGCAATCGTAATGGGATTTCCATGACTATCTACCCAGGTGTAATATCCTCCGTAGGGAGCCCCTGTGGTATCCACTTTCACTGGTTGTGTTGGATCGTACGAGATGGCAGCGCCAATGGCGTCTCTGTTAGCAAAACGATTTTTTACCTGCATTCCCCGCAGATTCAAATTCACTTTCAGCTGATCATTTAAAAATGTAGGATTCAATGAAAGGGAACCCGTTAAACGATCCATCTTAGAAGTTTTAAGAATACCATTATTTCCGGTATAATCGAAAGAAGCCCGGTAGGGTACATTTTTATATGCTCCCGTCAGGCTTACATTTTGATCGTTACTGAAGGCATTACTATAAATCTGATTTTGCCAATTGGTATTGGTATTACCAAGAAGTTGGTTACCCCTATCACCAAATTTTGAAGTGACAACCTGACGAAATTCGGATGGTGATAACACGCTTAATTTATCGGCAATGGTTTGTACAGAGAATTTTCCATTGTAACTAACCTGTAACGGCTGATCTTTGGTGCCATGCTTTGTGGTGATAATAATGACACCATTGGAAGCACGCGAACCATAAATAGCAGTTGCAGAAGCATCCTTCAATATCGTTATTGACTGGATATCATTCGGATTGATAGCATTCAGCGGATTTCTCATACCACTGATATCACCGCCTTGAAGAGGAACGCCATCGACAACATAAAGCGGATCGTTACTTGCTGAAAGGGATGACCCCCCTCGAATTCGAATGGTTGTCCCTGCACCAGGTGAACCATCATTAGTTGTTACTGTTACACCAGCAACTTTACCTGTCAGTAATTCCCCCGGAGATGTTATGGACCCTTGATTAAAACTGGAAGCCGAAACGGAAGTTATCGATCCGGTTTTATCCGATTTCTTTTCCTCTCCGTAACCGATAACCACAAGTTCCTGACCTTTTAGCGATACCTGCGACATTTGCACATCGATTGTTGACTGTCCATTAACAGGTACAATCTGTTTTTGATATCCGATATAAGTGAAAATCAAAGTATCGGATGATGAGGCCATCAGGGTATAATCCCCGTTTCGATTAGTAGCTGTACCGGTTGAAGTCCCTTGTATGACGATGTTCACACCCGGTAAAACATCACCGGTGGATGCATCCGTCACTTTACCCTTAATCTCATTCGTCTGCGCCAGGGCCGTAGACCCGAAGATTGACAATAGAAGTAGGGTCATGAAAGTTTTAAGATGGTATTTGAATTTCATATTCCACATTGTTTATTAGATCAGGCTTCATAACAACTAAAAACATTATTGGATAACTCATGTTGCAAAATGAAGTCAGGTTATCTCAAAATAGGTCTTTATCGTTTTAAGCCTGCTTTATTTTATTGCTAAGGTGTTTGCAGATTACATAGCTATACCAGCATATGACATTTCAAATACTACAATGGATGAGTATTGAAGCATTTCATGATGATAGTTTTCAATAATATACCGTAATTACGATTACAGTATCCCCCCTTGTAGCATTTTTTGACTTTACATCAGTGTCTCAGATATCGATGTAAACATTATCTGATTTTGATGTTGACACGGTTCCTATATTTCTCTTTAGTTATACTCCTTTGAGAATGGAAGTCTCTCTTTTGATTTAAACTCTCTTAATTTTCAAAAACGGTTACGTAAATATCATTTCCAAAATATGATCTTTACGATTTCCTATTCCTCCTTGATTCGTTAGTAATTTCATTTTAAATACCTCATTTTCAAATATCAGTTTTCAATATTTACCGATAGAATCGGGGTATTTAAGTGTTATTTTTGATCTCTTCCTAATGCAATCCTAAATCACAAGTGATAAAGCAACTTGTTGATTATATTATAAGCGCTTACAATTTATAAACTCATTCCTTTGAATTCTTACTTTTGCATTTTGTAACAAAAGGATATCAAAGATCGACTCTCCGGATGTTTAGTAGCTTTGCAAATATTGCTGATTACGTTAAAAGAAATCCGCTTTGTATTCATTGGTTGATTGACACTTAACCAGTTAATACAATTTTCAATAACTTATTCAATCTCCCAGCTCCTAAATTTAAGAGATCAGTTATCTGTTTCGGCTACGTTATCATCTTGCTTAATCCATATTAATGAAAGCGCTTACTTAATGCAAGTGTAGAATTCCCTGCAAATTGATATTAGATTATTGTAATTTTTGCATGTTACGAATAACCTATCATAAGACTCTAAACTTCGTGCCCAAAAAATCCTTATAAATAGTTATTTACCAATAGTTTAAAATAATATAATCTATTCATAAAAGTTTATCCGTTAATGATAAGTATAAATAAAATGATTCTTTTAACGCAATATTTACTAAATAATTGGCAAAATAGATCTGTAAATACTTATTTATTGGGGATATGATTTACAAAAAATCATTCTGATTTATGCAAATATGGCTACTTTTTCAGTGTAACCGTTTTCATTCAACCGTATTAGAATGGACACTTATGCCCGGTGTCAAAGACTCCCGTTTAATGAGATCGGGTGAAAACATTGTGTGAGAAACGGAAGATTTTTTATTTTTTATGCGTTTCATCAGCTTTTCAATAGCGATGACTCCCATCTCGTACATTGGCTGGTGCATCGTCGACAACCCCAAATATTCTGAGAACTGAAGATCATCAAATCCAATAATAGGAATTTCAAACTGACTATCTTTCATTGCTTTCAGGGCGCCAAGAGCCTGAATATCAGAAATACAGAAACAAGCGTCCGGTTTCTGACTGCTATTTATAAGTTTGATCATGGCTTCGTATCCGGCTCTTACCGTAAAACCATCGCGCTCCATATCGATACCGGTAACAATTAATTCGTCATTACTATCCAAACCGGCATCTTTATGAGCATTTTTAAAACCTAATACCCGGTCTTTAGACGGTTTGGCATCCGGATGGGCAGATATCATCGCTATATTCTTAAAACCAGAATCAATAAAATGTTGCGTAGCTTTATAAGCGCCACCCACACTATCCACACTCACAGAATCAAAATCTTTATAATATTCATCCATGAGTGTGATAGGTACATCGTATCTCTTCAGAGAATGCCAGAAAGTCTCTGTTTGGTGAAGCGATATTAGCAAATAACCATCCCCCATTCCTTTCCGAATGAGGTGTTCTATCTGCCGTTCAAGGTTAATATTCGATTTGATATTATAAATATTCAGATCATAGTCGAACTCAGCTAATTTATCCTGAATACCTGCCAGTACTTCCATAAAGAAGTAATTGGAAATGATCGGGACAATCGCCATGATTAATTTCGAATTTTTTCGAGCTAACCCCTGAGCAAAAGCTTTGGGATGGTAGCCTTTATTCTCAGCAATCTTTAAAACCTTATTCCGGGTTTGCTTTGAAACGGCTTCACTTTTATTAAATACTCTGGAGACCGTAGCAATACTTACTCCTGCTTCTTTAGCGATATCATATATTGTGGCTGACAAAATATACCCTTCTTATAATCTGATAAACAATAAAAATTTACAGGTTTATATATAATAAATCTTAATAATTAACACAACCCATATAAAAAGAATGTGAAAAGCATATCCTCTTACAAATAAAAGGACATAACGAAATAAATACTAATATCTTGTTCATAGGTCTCGTATCAGCATTTATTTCATTCGATCATTTCACTTAAAACCTATATTAAAAAACCTGTAATAAAATTCCTTTAGCTTACAGAAAAAAAAAGAAACTGTAAAATCGAAATAAAAACGGCAAGATATTACACCGAGTGATGTTCTGTTACACCGTTTCCATAATTGGATACGATGTAATCTTCGAGTAATTTTTTAAATTCGGTACCAATATTATCTCCAGATAACGTGGTATGGTGTTCGCCATTGATATAAACGGGAGCTTTGGGTTCCTCAAATGTGCCGGGCAGGGAAATTCCAATATGCGCATGTTTTGATTCCCCAGGTCCATTAACAACACACCCCATAACTGCTACTTTTAAATCCTGAACGCCCGGATATACTTGCCGCCATACAGGCATCATATCGACAATATAATTCTGAATTTCATCCGCTAATTGTTGAAAATAAGTAGATTTTGTTCGTCCGCATCCCGGACAGGCGGTTACCTGAGGTATAAAATTGCGAATGCCCAGAGATTGTAAAATCTGTTGAGATACACGAACTTCTTCCGCTCGATCCCCACTCGGTTTTGGTGTAAGAGAAGCCCGGATGGTGTCACCGATTCCTTCCTGTAATAAAACGGAAAGGGCTGCCGTTGTCGCGACAACTCCTTTTGTCCCCATACCGGCTTCAGTCAGACCCAAATGCAGTGGATATTCGCATTCTGTGGCTAATTTTCTATAAACCGTGATTAAATCCTGAACTCCTGATATTTTACAGCTAACGATGATTTTGTTAGATGACAACCCAACTTCTTCAGCTAAACGAGTAGATCGCATCGCACTTTCCACCATCGTATCGATCATCACGGCTTTTGAAGATCTTGGCTCAGATAGATTATTATTCTCATCCATCTTTTTAGCTAATAATTGCTGATCGAGTGAACCCCAGTTTACACCAATTCTGACCGGTTTATCCCATTTTATGGCTTGTTCGACTATCGTACAGAAATTCTTATCCCTGGACTTAACCCCCGTATTTCCGGGATTAATTCGATATTTGGCCAATGTCTTGGCACATTCCGGATAACGGGTCAACAAGGTATGTCCGTTATAGTGAAAATCACCAATAACCGGAACATCGACATTTTTTTTGTCCAGTTTATCAATAATAAACGGTACTGCTTGTGCGGCTTCTTTATTATTTACGGTGATACGAACCAGCTCGGAACCGGCATCATGGAGTTCTATAATTTGCTGCACTGTATCGTCAACATCAGCCGTATCGGTGTTTGTCATGGATTGCACAACGATAGGCGCATCGCCGCCCACTAACACATTTCCAACTTTAACCTGTAGAGATTTCCTTCTCTGAATATTCATAAAAAGTTTCTTTAGCACTAAATCAATAGATGATCAATTCTGGTGAAATGAATTCGTTTTGATTCTATAACCGTAACACTTAATTACGTTTACTAAGTTCAAATAGTATCCTTTTCTCTTCATCAGTTAATCCCTCATAACCTGTTTTGGATATTTTTTCCAGTATCCGATCCAATTCGCTTTGGTCTTTTTCATCCACGACATCAGCATTAGAAACGGATTTCATATGTTTATTTTTTGCAGAATGGGAAACCTTTGGACCTTTCATACGCTGCCAGAGTCCGTCGAAGGCATAGAACAAACGATTATAGTCGTAACCTTTATAATAGGATTTAACAATCAGATAACCGGCTAAAGCTCCACCGAGATGAACAACTCTTGCTACATGGTCGGATGAACCTAAAAACAAGACCTCAATGGCGATAAGTCCGGCTACAACATAACGGGCTTCAATAGGTGGCAGGAGAATAAGCTGTATAGGCATCCGTGGATAAAGTACCGCAAAGGCTACCAAAATTCCAAAAACGGCTCCGGAAGCACCTATCACAAGAGAAGTTCCAATAAACGGACTAACTAAGACATCAATTAAAGCGCCACCTATACCGGAGCCAAAATAAATAACGATGAATAGCCGGGAACCAAGCGTTTCTTCCACCGCTCGTCCCATCCACCAGAGCCAGAGCATATTGAAAAGAATATGCCAGATTGTTGCATGCAGAAACATATACGTAACGATCCGCCACGGCTGAAACAAAGCCGTTTTCCAGCTTGTCACGAAGCCTAAATACGGAACAATATACGTATTATCGAAAGCTCGCCCACTTAATACCTGAACTAAAAAAACAACTACATTAATTGTAATTATGGTACGTAAAGCAACCGGCCAGCTGTTATAAATACGCTTAAAGGCACTTCCAAAAGATTCATTATACATAATTACAAAATACTATTTTACAAGCTAAGGGAGGATTATAAAACGAATCCATAACTTAATATAAATTAACATTCTTATATCATTATATCAGTTTAAACTGACAAAATTATACCTATATATTAAAAGTATAATGAATTTGTAATATTGAAAAAGACTTTTCGATTTTTTTTGCCCGCAAATCTCTCTTTTTAAAGTGCGAAATTGTTGGCACATGGTTTTTTAACACACAACTTGGAATTTTCCAATCTTTGGACAACCTGGTTTTGCAACTAATCCGGGAATAACGGACAAACGCCCATCTAATATAATTCACCTTTATATCTCCAATATTTTATCATGATATATCCAAACAACATTCCACCAAGATGGGCGAAATGAGCGATACCAGGAGATGTATCCGTTACACCGCTGAACAACTCAATAGCGCCATAAATAATAACAAAATATTTAGCTTTCATTGGAATAGGTGGGATAATCAGATAGATATACTGATCGGGAAACATCATTCCAAACGCTAAAAGTATTCCAAATATGGCACCAGAGGCTCCGATAACCGGTGCATTTTGTCCGGCAACAAATAAGCTGACAGCTAATTGAATTAAACCGGCGCCGACTCCACAAATGAAATAAAATTTCACAAAACGTTCGGTTCCCCAGAGATTCTCAATACCCTGTCCAAATAGCCACAAAGCAAATAAATTAAAGAAAATATGTGCCAGTCCGCCATGCAGAAACATGTACGTTACCAGCTGCCATATATAAAAATGCCCGGATTCTATTGGCCATAAAGCACCATAATTAAAGATAAAGACACTTATAACCGGGGTATTCAAGGCAACAAACACTAAAACATTTATAATCAACAAATGCTTTATTGCCGGCGGGAAAAAAGAAAAATTAGTATTTGGTTGATAATCGGATCGTTGTGTATTCAAAAGATTTTTCGGATATACTTTGGTGACTAAATTTCGCCTCTAATATACATTAATTACGATTAAAGTTTTGAGATCTACGAATTCCTTTTCAAAACTAATTTCTAAATCGTAAATGTAAGTATTAGTCGATATAAATACTGAAACGGCAGAAGATTATTGCACTTTTTTTCAATTTATAAACTTAAGATTTCGAAAAATAAATATAATGTGAGTTCGAAATAAAATTTTCTTAAATCAGCGTCCTGGAATGAATATTTTACTTTAAAGATATCTCCCTACGGTCGAAAAGACGCGTATGGGAGAAGTTGATGTTGATGTTTAAAAAACATCACTCAAAAGCGTCATCCCGAACCTGCTTTTTAGGTGAGAGTTCTTCCAAACAGGGATATGAAACAAAATAAGTCAATAATTATATCGAATTCACGTTAAATTTAGAAACATCAATAGATAATCCAAACGTTCGTTTTTTTTAGATACCTGTCAGATTATTCGTTTACTCAAATTTTTATCATTTGGTAACCGGAATATCATATGGAATATTCTCATTTTTTACTCAAGATATCAAAGCCAAAAATGCGAATCCTTTTCGGGATCCGCATTTTTAATGTGTGGAATATTTAACAGGACGATCCCTTCAGCTCAGGCAATTGCCGCAGCCAAAACAGGATTTTCCACGTTTTCATCACTTTCAAGTAAACCGTCTCTTAATCTGATGATTCTACGCGAATGATCTGCAATATATTCCTCATGCGTTACTAAAATGATGGTGTTACCAAGATCATATAATTCTTCGAATAGCCGCATGATCTCTTCACCGGTTTTCGTATCAAGATTACCAGTCGGTTCGTCTGCTAAAAGTATTGAAGGGGCATTTACCAATGCTCTGGCTACCGCCACCCTTTGACGCTGACCACCGGATAATTCATTGGGTTTATGACTCAACCGGTCTCCAAGTCCGACTTTTTCTAAAGCTGTACGGGCTTTTTCTTTACGTTCAGAAGCTTTCATGCCCGCATAAATCAATGGTAATTCTACATTCGCAAGAATATTGGCTCTTGGTAACAGGTTAAATGTTTGGAAAACAAAACCAATTTCCTGATTCCGAACTTCGGCTAAGTCGTCATCCGACAATTCACTGACCCGTTTATCATTCAATATGTATTCTCCAGAGCTCGGTGTATCGAGACAACCGATCATGTTCATGAGCGTCGATTTACCGGAACCTGAAGGTCCCATTACCGCGACGTATTCATTTTCAGATATCGTTAGAGTCACTCCACTCAATGCATGAACTTCCTGGGAACCCATCCGGTAAATTTTCCGCAGATCACTGATCTTTATAACTGCTTTGTTATCCATATTTCATTACCCGTTAAGAATTATCGTTGGCTAACGTTTCATATTTCTTGTTATTTACTTTTACGTGATCTCCGGGAGAAAGTTCCTTAGAAAGTATACGATAACTTCCTACAATAATTTGATCACCTGGTTTAACACCGGATAGAATCTGCATATGCGACTCATCACTTATTCCGGTTTTAACCTGCACCATCTTCGCTTTGCCATCTACTACTTTGAAGACCACTTTACGTAAATCTTCTCTTGGAACCATTAAATCGCCTGAACTTGTATCTTGTTTGGCTGTCGTATCGGAGGTCGATGCTTTGTCAGAGGCAAGAGCTTCATTGGCTCCACCTTTTTTTGCGTTCTCCTCTGCCTTTTTGTTTTTATTCTTAAGCTTATTGAAGTCACGAACAGTAACTGCCTGAATAGGCACCGAAACGACATTATGTACGGTTTTTGTCTGAATATCTACGGTAGCCGACATACCTGGTTTCAAGTCCGGTGCTTGTTGTTTTTTATTGAGTTCCTGATCACTTGTTTGCTTAACCATTTTTCCTGAATCCGCATAATCAAGATTGTGTGGACTCAAAACTCTGATCTTAACTTCGTAATCTGTCACCTGTTCGGTAGTTCCCTGACCGGTTACCGTGGCCGAATTGGCGATTTGTGTGACAATTCCCTTAAATGTTTTATTGGGATATGCGTCAACATGAATAAGCGCCGTATCGTGACTGGCTACGTTAACGATGTCATTTTCATTTACTTTTACATCGACTTCCATCTGGTTCATATGGGCAATGCGCATCAACTCCGTACCCGCCATTTGGATACTACCAACAACACGCTCACCTTTTTCAACTTCAAGTTTACTGATCGTACCATCCATTGGAGATGTTATGATCGTTTGCTGAAGCTGTTCTTTGGCTTTATGAAGCTGTGCTTCCGCATTCTGAACCTGGTACTGACTTGCCTTATAATTCGCTTCAGCCGACTGATAAGAAGACTGGGCCGTAACATAATCCATCTTCGAGACGGCCCCTTTCTGATACAGCTGCTTCTGCTGCATATAATCAACTTTTGCCTTCAACATTTGAGCTTTATTCTGCTGTAAACGGGCTTTTTGCTCCAGTAAATTAGCTCTCAACTGATCAATGCTGGCTTGATAGATATCAGGTTTGATCCGTAGCAAAAGTTGTCCTTTGGTTACATGCTCCCCCTCTTTGATCGGGAGATCCACGATCTCACCAGATACGTCAGGGCTCATTTTCACCTCAACTTCCGGTTGTATTTTACCCGAAGCGGAGACGACCTGCGTAATTGTTTTTAATTTAGCTTTGGCTGTTTCTACCTCATATATTTTTTCATGACTCCCTATCCAGCCGGCCTTTTTACCCACTATCACAAAAATAATGAGTACCAGGACCACGGCCGAAAATATGATGATTAGTTTTCGGGTAGAAGACTTCTTCTTTGACATAATGATTCAAATTACAAATAAAGGAAATTAGAATTTTAACGCTTTAAACTTCATATTCGGACTTAGCTGACCAGTATAATAATTGATAAGCTGTTCCTGGAATATTAACCGGTATAAAGCCTGAACATGCTGCGAGGAAGCCTGCACATATTGTGCATTGGCTTGTGTTAATTCAATTAATGTTCCGGCTCCAACTTTATATCTCTCTTGTTGTGTCTCATATGCTCTTTTTGCAGCTTGAAGTGCTTTATTGGTGCTTTTCAGTTGCTGTTCGTAGTTGTAATAATCGTTGTAGGCCTGACGAATATCCTGAATAGTTTGTAACCTTGTATTTTCCAGGTTCAATTTGGCGTTCTTATATTGAATTTTACTCGATTCAATATTATATCGGGAATTATACCGGTTAAAAAGTGGAATCGAGATATTAAATCCGAAATACTTATTTACGTTCTTATTGAAAAACTGACGACCGAACGGCATTACTTCCGGATTGGCCGTACCACGACTAGTCGGATTAATAAATTTATCATTATAAGAACCGGAAAGAGATGCATTAAACGTGATTGTAGGAAATAATGAACTTTCGCTCATTTTTAAACTATTATAAGCTGCCTGGATCGCATACTTCTGACTTTTTATATCGCTCCGATTTTCTAAAGCTTCACGTACCAGCTTATTAATATTATATTTATTAACGGCTATGTCTGTGGTATCTAATTTTGGAGAAACGAAATGATACGATTTCATAGGATCAATCTGGAGTTGATTGACTAATTTCTGCTTATCATTACTCAGCGTGTTTTGATTCTGAGTTAAGGTAAGTTCATTATTAGCCACTGTCGCTTCCTGATTATATTGGTCAGCCACCGGTTTCGCGCCTACTTCTACCTGAGCTTTGATCTGATCTAATTGCTTTTGGGAGGAAGCCAGATTTTCCTTTGCAATTTCCAGTAATTGCTGATCCAGCAGCACTTGTAAATATGCGGAAGCCGTACCAAAAATCACATTCTCTTTCGTTCGTACTTCCTGTTCTTTTTGTGATAATTTGTTTTGATCGGCACGATGTAAATCGTAGATATTCTGCCAGCCCGAGAAAAGGGTAATTCCTGCAGATATACTACCACTTGCACTTTTAACTGTTTGATTTTCGAAACTAATGGTAACGTTGTTAAACTGTTGTCCCATCTGTTGGCCCCCCCGCATGCTGGCATTAACATCCGGCAAAAAATTTGCTTTCGCATTCAAATAACCGGCAGAAGCCTGCGAGACATTATTCTCTGCGATCTTTATTTGATAGTTATTTTTTAATGCAATATTAATGGCATTTTGTAAGGTTATTGTACGCCCTGTTTGTGAGGAATTCTGGGCCTGAGCTTGAGCTGAGAAGGTGAAACATAAAGCTAATGCACAGGCAATAAATGCTTTATACATGGTGAACTCTCATTAATTATTCTATAGATGTTGTTGTTAGTTGATAATAGTTTAACGAAAAGCTGAACTAAAGGTTTCAAATATCGCACTTATTTATGTACAAAATTGAAAAATATTTATAACGGGATAAAAATGATGTAGGGAATTTTCGTACTTAACTTTGTATACTACCCATTACATAAAACACTGAAGACATGTAAGTGTCAGAGAATAGTTATTTTAGAAGAATCGGGAATATGGTCAATCCTCGTCTAATCTTGAATCGATCATATCCATAATTCTTTGAACGGCTTTCCGGGTTATTGCTCTTTTAAGCTCCGACCAAAGTAAACTGTCTTTAATCAGATGTTCACTCTCTCTGCTTTTCCTTTTACCGGGCCCCATATTACCAAGTATAAATCCTAATAAAACGGAAACACCCAAAGATTCAAAGGGATACTTATTAATCCAATATTTAGGTTCCAGCCGTGAAGTCACATCTTCTTTAATATCATCCAAAGAATCTTCGAGTTCAGCCTCGATTTTCTCGAGTTCTTCCTTTATGGCGGCACGCCTTTTCTCCATTTCAGAAATATTCTTTTTTTGGGGGCTCTTCTTTTCAGCCATCTTCAAATCAATTCTAAATCATTTATATGTTCTATTCTCCAATGGATACGATAACTGCTTAATTCTTTGATTGCAACTCTTGGGGTTTATCTTTTTGGGTCATATCCTCATATGACTTTAATACCATTCCAAAAATCTGATCGCTAAATTTATGAACCATCTTACGTGGCCGAAGCATAAAAAACATCAATCCAATAATAAATATAGGGATGGAAGTCAGTAAAAAACCAAGGCTTTGATTATGAAGCAAATCTCCCAGATAAAGAGATAAAGAAAATAGGGCTAATATTAAAGCAACAGAAAGGGTTACAATACCAACGATCTTATAAAACGACCGGGCTGCAAACTTAGAAAATTCCTCTCCAACATCTAAGACAAGCAATTCCAATCTTTTCTCGATATAAAGTCTCAATTCATCCGGTATCTTGCGAATAGCATTCTGCTTTTTCTCTTTTCCGTCGTCTTTCATCACTCGTCACGATCGTTAGTTAGCAACTTAGCCAGGAGATAACCAATCAATAGTCCGGTAACCATGCTTCCTACAGGATGTTCCGAAATCAGTTCCTTTGCCCGTTTCTTCACATCATCGATACGTTCCTGAATTTCTTCATCCTGAAGCATTAATTCACCTTTACGTGTCAACTCTTCTATCTTCATGTTGAGTTGCCTAAGTAATTCATCCATATTTTTATTAGCCTAAAAATTTTTAGTCGTGATTACACAAATCTCTATAAGACAGACTAATAAATTCCTGAGAGATATGGAAGTACTATGATCATACTATTGATTTTTTAATGGAATTAACGATTCAAAAAAATCTGAATTAAATGAATCCGTATTCAAAATCAAAAACTGTTAATTGATCACTGATATCATTCGTAGCGCAGACTTTCCACCGGATCGAGCTTGGAAGCTTTATAAGCCGGAAATACACCAAAAAGTACCCCGATCAGCGTTAAGCCAATAATACCCATTATGCTTGCCAGCCAGGGAAATACAACACTCGATTTCATATAAACCGCTAACACATTGCCTCCGATGATCCCCAAGCCAAGTCCAAAGATACCGCCAAGCTGACATATAAATATGGCTTCCAATAAAAATTGCGAAATGATGGCTTTTTTCTTTGCCCCTACCGATTTACGAATTCCGATTTCTTTGGTCCGCTCGGTCACAGAAACCAGCATGATGTTCATCACCCCAATACCGGCTCCCAACAATGAAATGCCACCAACCACAATTCCAAATAAATACAAATAGCCCGTAAATTTGTTAAAAGCACTTTTTAGAGAATTATTCGTCTCAATTTCAAAATCATTTTCCTTACCCGGCGGAACCTTTCGGATTGTTCGCATAACACCGGTAAGCTCATCAATCGTTGCCGGTATCAAGGTCATACTCGGTGCCTTTACCTGAATATTAATATTTCGATTATACCCCCCATAAACTGCTAAGGCTTTCGTATACGGAATAAGCACAAAATTATCCTGCGATTCCCCGAATGTCGATCCTTTTGCTTTAACCGTACCAATCACCCTGTATTTTTGTCCGTCTATCCGGATAAATTTACCGACTGCATATTGATTGGGAAACAAATCGGTACGAACATCATGTCCGATTAAACACACCGGCTTCACATGATGAACATCATTTTCAGAAATATTGCGACCATTTTCCAGGCTATAAGCATTATTTGAAAGGTAAAACTCATTGCTCCCCATGATTTGAACATTCGGTTCGGTGGCTTTCTTTCCAAATTCAACTTTTGTAGAAGTAAAATGTTCAACGGGACTGATGGCTCGGGATATTCTCAAACGTTTTTGTAAATCCTCATATGTTCGAAAGGTAATATGTTTTCGATTTCGATATTTATCCCCATTTCCCATTCTGACGCCCGGATAGGTAGAAACATAAACCACATTCCCCCCCATAATATTCAGCGTATTGTCGAAATACGTTTTAATGACCATAACAGCGGTTGAGGCACCAATAATCGCGAACACGCCAACGACGATCGCTATCATCGTTAGAAAAGAACGCAATTTATTCTCTTTAAGAGAATTAAAAGCCATTTTAAAAACTTCGATAATATTCATAATACTTAAATAACTGAAATGATTTTATTCGTAGCGCAAAGAACTTATTGGATCGGATTTGGCTGCTTTATAGGCCGGTAAAAATCCAAAAGCAATACCCGTCATGGCACATATCAGAAATGCCCATATCACTGTTTTCCAATCAAGATAGGCGACAAAATATTGGTTGATCACCGCCGAAGCAGCCATTGAGAAAAGAATCCCAATAGCTCCTCCTATACTACAGACGACAATGGCCTCTATTAAAAACTGAATAAGTATTTGGTAATATTTAGCCCCCACCGCTTTCCGTATGCCGATCTCTCGCGTACGTTCTTTCACAGAAACGAACATAATGTTCATCACCCCGATTCCGCCCACAAAAAGTGCCAGAGCGGTCAGGAAGAAGCCGACAAGATAAATAGCTTTGGTCATAGAATCGTATTGCTGCCTGAACATGTCCAGCTTATTAACGGCGAAATTATCTTTTTCAGCCGGATCCTGTTTTCGAATACGCCTCATAATCCCTTCCAGCTCATATTGTCCCGCCGCCAATGCTGGTTTATTGGGATATTTCACTTGAATTTGCAATCCATGCCGAATACCGTAAAACTTCTTATAGGTGTTTATAGGTATAATAATACGATCATCCATACTCATTAATCCCAGAAATTTACCCTGTTTAGCCAGGACACCAATAATTTTATACTTCTGTCCACCAAATTTTATTTCTTTGCCGAGTGGATGACCGAACTGAAATAGATTTTCTGCGATCGCTGAACCCACAATGCAAACCATACGCCCGCTTCGATTTTCTTCATTAGTAAAAAAACGCCCACTGTTAATATTGATATTTGAAGTTTTGGTATAACTGACTGTAGTACCATCAATATTTACATTATTAACCGTTTTATCTTTTCGATAGACATTCTCCCTTGTTCCATCCGAAGCAGAAACTGCTGTGGCATAACGGCTTAAATCTTGGATTTTTTTTACATAATCGAGTTTCATTTCCGGCCGATTAATATATTCCCACCACTTATAATGCGGACCAAAAGACCACGGCCATTTTTGAACATACACCACATCCTTGCCCAACATATCCAGACTGGATTCAAAACCCCGATTCAGCCCATCAATTACGGTTGCCATTGTAGTTACCGAAAGAATACCAATTACAATACCAAAGGTTGTCAGTGCTGCTCTTAACTTATTACTCCAAATCGATTGTAAGGCAATCTTGATGCCTTCGTATATACTTCTAAAATATTCGACCATCTGTTTTTTATTCGACGAAAACGTTCTCTGACTTTTAATTTTTTGTTTACGGATTTTTTTCTACTTCGTTGCGCTCTTTTGGAAATTTTTCAAAAAAAAGACTTGGCATTTTTATAAATGTAAGGAACTATCAGGATATAAACGAGATTTTGTATTACCTTTGACCACTAATAAATGGCTTTGCAGATCCATGGATTTTGTTCAATATCAAAGCCTGAGCGAATTCGAAACCGCAGTATCCCGAAAGTATTCGGGATTCGAGGATTTCGAAGTCGTAAAAATGGGGATATTGATCGAAAAAACGGTTTAGCATAGTCATCTAAGAAATTGTAAATAAAAATAATACTCACGTTTCATGAAATTAGACATTTTGGCCCTCGCTGCTCATCCCGATGATACCGAACTTTGCTGTTCAGGTACACTCGCTTCTTTAGTTAAAAAAGGATATAAAGTGGGGGTGGTAGATTTAACTCAGGGAGAAATGGGAACCAGAGGTACCCCGGAACTCCGTATGCAGGAATCGCAAAATGCTGCCAAAATTATCGGTTTACAAAACAGGGAAAATCTAAAATTGCCTGATTGCGGATTAGAAAATACCCCGGAACATCGTGAAGCGATCATCACAGCTGTACGTAAATATCGCCCTGACATTTGTTTTATAAGTGCTCCTGATGACCGCCATCCCGATCACGGCAATGCCTCACGCCTGATTGTAGATGCCTTGTATTACGGAGGACTCCGTAAATTAAAAACAGCCGATGAGGGAGAATCCCAACAGCCGTGGCGACCTTATCATATTCTGCATTATATGCAGGATCGCCCGTTTGTGCCGACGTTCGTCTATGATATCAGTGACACGATCGAAACCAAAGAAAAAGCAATTTTGGCATTTTCATCGCAATTTAATGTGCCCGAATCGGATGACGGACCTAAAACCTACATTTCCGGCAAGAAATTTTTTAGAACAATCGAATCGCGAGCACGCCATTACGGTCATCTGATTGGCGTTGAATTCGGAGAACCTTTTCTCTACCACGGCGGTCCCGTACCTCTGCACGATTTAAAATTTCTGATGAATTCCAAACCGATGCGATAAAAAAGCTCACTACATAACGTAGGGATGCTGCATGCAACATCCCTACATACTTCATGATATTTCTTTAAATGGTAATGTCTTATCTGCGAAATTCTGTGGCTAAAAAATTCTTTACTTTTTCCCGGATCGATGTTTTTCTGAGATATTCTCTTTCAACCGTTTAAGAACATAGGAATGAATATCCGGATTACCGGTCACGATGCGTTTACCGAATAACCAGTCATCTCCTCCATTCCAGTCGGTAACAATCCCTCCTGCTTCCCGGATTATTAAAGCACCTGCGGCAACATCCCAGGGTGATAATCCATATTCGTAAAATCCTTCAAAACGGCCAGCGGCAACCGAGCATAAATCATATGCCGCACTACCGGGACGTCTCACGCCCTGTGTTTCATACATAAAAACTTTAAAGAGGTCCAGATATTCATCTACCAATTCCAGATCACGGTATGGAAATCCGGTACCGAGTAATGATTCATCAGCTTTTGAATAATTTGAAACCGAGATTTTTTCTCCGTTCAAAAAAGCACCTTTTCCCTTTTCAGCCGTAAACATCTCACCGTGAGTCACTTCATAGACGAGTCCAATTTTAGCTTCCCGATACTCATACAAAGCAATCGAAACGCAATATGCCGGGAAACCATGTGTAAAATTGGTTGTTCCGTCAATAGGATCAATAATCCATACCCGATCTTCGGACAGGGTATTATCGGAAGCTGTCTCCTCGGCCAAAATCAAATCATCAGGATACGCATCTTTTATCACAGAAATAATTTTCTCTTCAGATGCGACATCGGCTTTCGTCACTAAATCATGACGCCCTTTATATTGCACATTTAACGAGCGATGTTGATCATTAAACGATTTAATAACTTTCGTGGCATCTTTCGCAGCAGCTACAGCAATTTCTAAATCTTTTGAAGACATATTGATTACTTTAAACTCTTTCTACAATATTTTGATTACTAATTTTAGTGTTCCCTTTATTCTGAATTAACTTATTTGATCATCAGTGGGTTCCTCATTATCCGGTTCCGGGTCAGGAAAAAGTTCATCGGAAGGATTCGTTTCAAGACGGGTGCGTTCTCGAGTGACATCCCTTAGCAGGTTATTCATTTCCATTTTTTCACTACCGGATGCCATCAGATAATCCGCACCAAATTTCTCATTCAATCGATCCAGATAGTGTATTTTAAGCGTTTTCAAAGCACTTTTAGCCGTTTTATAAGGATTCGAATCTTTCACAACCTGTACACCGGTTCGCTTCGCACTTTTCTCACTAACTCCGTAGGCATCCATAACAATTTC
>Ga0102962_1000180_pt1 | contig 36659 bp, 34 predicted proteins | sample SalPonF2_C_D2_MG_FD_84519 | JGI IMG/M metagenome (GOLD analysis project Ga0102962, IMG submission 84519) | Salt pond soil microbial communities from South San Francisco under conditions of wetland restoration - Salt Pond MetaG SF2_C_D2_MG ...
CGACCGCGACGGCAACGCGGACGGCGAGCGTGCCGGTGCCCTGCTGAAGGAGTGCGAAAAGCGCGGCCTGCTCATGATCCGCTGCGGCGCCTACGGCCACCAGGTGGTGCGCTGGCTGCCGCCGCTGATCGTAAACGCGGAGCAGATCGACCAGGCCGCCGAGATCTTCGCCCAGGCCCTGAAAGCCACGGCCTGAGCAAACCGCCCCGGCCCGCCTGCCGCGGGCCGGGGCTACATATCCCCCCACAACCCCTGCATCACCGCGATCGCCGCCGCCGCGGCGGTCTCGGTGCGCAGGGTTCTCGGGCCCATGCGTACCGCGGTGAAGCCGCATTCGCGGGCACGCGCGGCCTCGGCGTCGTCGAGCCCGCCTTCCGGCCCGACCAGGAGGGTCGCCCGGGCCGGCGGCGGCAGGTCGGCCAGCCGCGTTCCCGCCGCGGGGTCGAGCAGTAGCCGGGTGCCGTCGCCGGGATCCTGCGCGAGGCGCTCGTCCAGGGGGCGGGGCATGGTGACTTCCGGAACCACCGCGCGGCCGCACTGTTCGCAGGCGCTGCGGGCGACCCCCTGCCAGTGGTTACGCCGCCGCACCAGGCGCTCGCCCGGCAGCCGCACCATGCTGCGGGTGCAGAAGACCGGGTCGATGCGGGTCACGCCCAGTTCCACCGCTTTCTGCACCGCGTAGTCCATGCGTTCCCCGCGGGAGATGCCCTGGATCAGGCTGATGGCGAGCGGGGACTCGCCCTGCGGATCGCGGCGCGCGCCCACGCGCACCGTCACGACCTCGCGTGCGACCGATTCGACGTGTGCCCCGAACTCGCCGCCGCGGCCGTCGAACAGCACCAGGGCGGCACCCGGCCCGAGGCGCAGTACGCGTGCGACATGGCGGGCCGCCTGGCCGTCCAGGTCGACGGTGTTGCCCGCGCGCAGCGGCTGATCGCAGTGGATGCGGGGAGTGCGCACTAGGCGGTGGCCCGGTCGATGCCTTCCGCGGCCACCCGGGCCAGGTGGTCGATCTGCTCCGGCGTGATGACGTACGGCGGCATGAAGTACACCACGTTGCCGAGCGGGCGCAGCAGCACGCCGTTGGCCAGACCGTGGCGGAACACGTGGAGTCCGCGGCGCTCCTGCCACGGGAACGGCTGGCGGCTGCGCCGGTCGCGCACCATCTCCATCGCCAGGACCATACCGTGCTGGCGGATCTCGCCGATGCGCGGATGATCGGTGAGGTGCTCGACGGCCCGGCGCATGTGCCCGGCGAGCTCACGGTTGCGCGCGATCACGTCGTCGTCGCGGAAGATGTCCAGGGTGGCCAGTGCCGCCGCGCAGCCCAGCGGGTTGCCGGTGTAGCTGTGCGAGTGCAGGAACGCGCGCAGTTCCTCGTACTCGTCGTAGAAGGCCTGGTAGACGCCTTCCCCCGTGAGCACCACGGAAAGCGGCAGGTAGCCCCCGGTCAGGCCCTTGGAGAGGCACAGGAAATCCGGGCTGATGCCGGCCTGTTCGCAGGCAAACAGCGTCCCGGTGCGACCGAAGCCGACCGCGATCTCGTCGGCGATCAGGTGGACCCCGTGGCGGTCGCAGGCGTCTCGCAGGAGCCTGAGATAGACCGGGTCGTGCATGCGCATGCCACCGGCGCACTGGACCAGCGGCTCCACGATGACCGCGCAGATTTCGTCGGCGTGCCCGGCCAGCACCGCCTCCATCTCCGGGAACACGCGCTCGGCGTAATCGGCCCAGCTCTCGCCCGCTTCACGCTCGAATGCGTCCGGCGAGGTGACCTTGAACGTGTCCATCAGCAGCGGATCGTAGGTCTGGCGATAGAGCGGGACGTTGGTCACGGCCAGGGCCCCCAGGGTCTCGCCGTGATAGCTGTTGCTCAGGGTGACGAACCGGGTCTTGCGCGTATGGCCCCGGTTGCGCCAGTAGTGGTAGCTGAGCTTGACCGCGACCTCCACCGCGGAAGAGCCGTTGTCGGCGTAGAAGCTGCGGGTCAGGCCCGGCGGCGTGACCTGTGCGAGCCGCTCGGACAGCTCGATCACCGGCTCGTGGGTACAGCCGGCCAGGATCACGTGCTCCAGGGTTTCCAGCTGCTCGCGGATGCGGGCATTGATGCGCGGGTTGCAGTGGCCGAACAGGTTCACCCACCAGGAGCTGATCGCGTCCAGGTAGCGGTTGCCGTCGAAGTCCTCCAGGTACATGCCCGCCGCCCGCCGGATGGGGATCATCGGGATCCACTCGTAGTCCTTCATCTGGGTGCAGGGGTGCCACACGGATGCCAGGTCGCGCCGCGCCAGCGCGGCGTTGGCGGCGCCCTGGGGCTCGAATTGCACGGACATGCTTCCTCCGGTGAATGCGGCGACGCGGGAGCGCGGGCCCGGCTCAGCCCAGCGCCTTGACGAACACCTTGGAGTTGCGCTGGTAGTTGTACATGGCCTGGCGCGAGACCGGAAGATCCTGGATCCGCGCCGGTTCGAAGCCCTGCTCCCGGAACCAGTGCGACGTGCGCGTCGTGAGCACGATCAGGCGCTCGATGCCGCGGCTGCGCGCGCGCCTCTCCAGGTGGCGCAGCAGCGTCGCACCCCGGTCCGCGTTGCGGTAGTCCGGATGCACGCCCACGCACGCCAGCTCGGCGGCGTGCTCGGGCGGGAACTCGTACAGCGCGGCGCAGGCGATGATCATGCCGTCGCGCTCCATGACGACGAAGTTGTCGATCTCGAGCTCGAGCTGCTCGCGCGAGCGGTGGACCAGGATCCCTTCCTGCTCCAGCGGCGCGATAATCTGCAACACCCCCCCGACGTCGTCAATGGTGGCGCCGCGCAGGGTGTCGTAGCGCTCGCTGGTGATCAGCGTGCCCACGCCGTCCCGGGTATACAGCTCCTGCAGCAGGGCGCCCTGGTGGCGGCTGCACAACAGGTGCGCCCGGGCGACGCCGCCGCGGCAGGCCCGCACCGCGTGACGGATCCGGAGCCGGAGCCCGTCGGTACAGGATCCGCCGTCGCACAGCGCCTGCGCCTCGGTCGGCGTCAGCTCGCCGATGCGCTCGTCCGCGCTGTCCGTGAGTGGGGGCTCGCCGCTTACCAGCAGCAGCTTGTCCGCCTGCAGCTGGATCGCGGCCGCCGTCGCGACGTCCCCGGTGTCGAGCAGGAACGCCTCGCCGGTGGGCGAGCAGCCGATAGGCGAAAGCAGCACCAGCGCGCCGTCGCCCAGCAGGTCGCGTATCGTCGCTGTCCGGATGCGCCGCACCTCGCCGCTGTGCAGGTGGTCGACGCCGTTGCGGATACCGATTGGACGCGCCACCACGAGGTTGCCGGAAACCAGCCGGATGGCGGTGCCGGCCATCGGGGTCCCGCTCAGGCCGGTCGAGAAGCGGGCCTCGATGTCGATGCGCAACCCGCCGACCGCCTCCCGGGCGCAGGCCAGGGCGTCCGGGCCGACCACCGGGAAGCCGTTGACCCGGCCGAGCTCCAGACCGCGCTCCGCGAGGCGCGCCTCGATCTGGGGCTCGGCCCCGTGTACCAGCACCAAACGGACGCCGAGGCTGGCCAGCAGCGCGATATCGTGCACCAGCCCGGTCGCCTCGGGCGAGCGCAGGGTGTCGCCGTCGATCGCGAGCACAAACGTCCGGCCGCGGTGCGCGTTGATATACGGCGAGGAGTTGCGGAACCACTTGACGAATTCCGCCGCCGAGATTTCCTGGGTCATGCCGTGACTTGCCTTGGTCTCCGGGAGTCCGGGGAGAGCGACCCCCGTGTCCTTACACGGTCATCCGGTTCGAGCCGTGGCTGGCCGGGCTTGCGGCGAACCATCCCCGCCGGCGCAACGCACCGGGCCGGCCGGACCCCGCTTAACGACTTAATAACTTAAAACTCAACAACTTGCTGAATCGAACCGGTCGCTCCTAGTCGACTTCGGCCTCGAAGCAGAATCGCTGCACCAGCTGCCGGAGGATTTCGCGCATCGGCTCGATGCGGTCCAGCGCCAGGTATTCGTCCGGCTGATGCGCCTGCTCGATGTCGCCGGGCCCGAGGATCAGGGTCTCCATCCCCATGCGACTGAAGAAGGGTCCCTCGGTGCCGAAGTCGACCGCGCCGGCGGTCGCGCCGGTGAGGGACTCGGCGGCCCGGATCACGGCGCTGTCGGCAGGTGTCTCCATCGCCGGCACGCCATCGAACAACGGCGCGTAGTCCAGCTCCAGCCCGCTGCCCTCCAAGGCCTGTGCGGCCGCCGCTCGCAGCTGCCGGCGCAGGGTTTCGATCTGCATCCCGGGGAGCATGCGCAGGTCGAAGTGCAGCTCGCACTCGGGGCAGATCCGGTTGGGATTATCGCCACCGTGGATGTGCCCCAGGTTGAGCGTGGGGCGGTCCACGTGGAAGGCCGGGTTGCGGTTGTCGCGCTGCAGCGTCTTGCGCAGCTCGAGCAGGGCACCCAGCACCCGGTGCATCCCCTCCAGGGCATTGCGCCCCAGGGTGGGATCACTCGAGTGCCCCGAGGCGCCGAGCACCCGCAACCGCTCCATCATGATGCCCTTGTGCATGCGCACCGGCCGCAGCCCCGTCGGCTCTCCCACCACGGCATAGCGGGCACGCGGGTGGCCGCTTTCGGCCAGGCTGCGGGCGCCACTCATGCTGCACTCCTCGTCCGCGGTGGCGAGCAGGGTCAGGGGTCGGACCGGGCGCCGGGCGGTGAACTCGGCCGAAACATCGGCGGCGATCGCCAGAAAGGTCTTCATGTCCGAGGTGCCCAAACCGTAGATGCGGTCGTCGCGGACCGTGGCCGAGAACGGGTCGCTGCGCCACCGGCCCTCGTCGAAGGGGACCGTATCCGTGTGTCCGGCCAGCACCAGGCCGCCGTCCCCCTGTCCCAGGGACGCGACCAGGTTGGCCTTCTGGGGCTGTCCGGGCAGCGGCAGCAGCTCGGTGGCGAACCCCAGCGTCTCGAGCCAGCCCGCCAGGTGTTCGACCACCGGGCGGTTGCCGAGGTCGAGGTCGGGGTTGGAGCTGCTCACCGACGGGATCGCCACCAGCTCCCGGATCATGTCCAGCATATCCGGTATCTTGCGCATGGCGGTGATTCTGTACTTCGGCCGGGGCGTGCGCAAGGCAAGGGACTTGATCCCGGCAGCCAGCGCGCCTACCGTTGGTCCCTTCGGTGCAACGCCATTTCTGGCACCGACCAACAAGGATAACCGGCGCGGTCCGGATGACACTTTCGGGATTGCCAGTGACTCGCGGACAAGACTCTCGTGCGCACGGACCCGGTGTTGGGACGCGGACCCTGTGTCCGCCCCCCGTGGATACCGAAAGCGGCCGCCTGGGGGGTGCCCGGTGGTGTCCCTCCCCGCATCGCGACGCCCGCCCCGATCCCGCCGACATCAGCCTCGTCGTCGTGCATGGTATCAGTCTGCCGCCCGGCGAGTTCGGCGGCGACTGGATCGACGCGCTGTTCACCGGAGCCCTTCCGACCGACGCGCACCCGTACTTTTCCGGGATCGCGGGGATGCGGGTTTCGTCCCACGTTCTCATCCGCCGGGACGGCGAGTACGTGCAGTACGTGCCGTTTCGCGAGCGGGCCTGGCACGCGGGGGTTTCTTCCTTTGGCGGCCGCCAGGACTGCAACGACTATGCCATCGGCATCGAGCTCGAGGGCACCGACGAGGATCCCTACGAGACGGTGCAGTATCGTCGCCTGGCCGCACTGTGCGCCGCCCTCATACGGGCGTATCCGGCCGTGACGGAGGACCGCATCGCCGGGCACTGTCACGTGGCACCGGGCCGGAAGACCGATCCCGGACCGGCATTCGAATGGAATCGGCTGCGTCGGCTGATCCGGGCCGTGCCCGCCTGATCGGCCGCGGAGGAAATCACGGCACCATGGCTATTATTTCGATACTGCTGGTGTTCGGCGCGGAATACCTGCTGGGTGACGCGGAGCGGGTGAGAAGCCCGGCGTGGTTCCGGTCCTGGCACGAGGGCCTCGCCCGCATGGCGGGCCGCTGGCCGGGCTGGGACGGGCCGCTTGGGCTCCTGCTGCTGGTGGGGCTGCCGGTGTTGGCGCTGATCGCACTGCAGCTGTTCCTGGTGTGGCTGGGGCTGGGATTCGTCGCCTGGCTGGTCGGTCTGGTGGTGCTGTATTTCAGCCTCGGGCCGCGACGCCTGCCCGAGCAGGTGCGCCTGTTCCTGTCCCGGGCCGCGGAGGGCGGGGACAGCGCGCTGGACCTGGTGGCGACCCTGCTCGGCGAGCGCCCGGGCGACCTCGGCGCCGCCAGCGCGGGGATGCGCGATGCGCTGGTGACCCAGTCGGCGGAACGCCTGTTCACGGTGCTGTTCTGGTTCATGGTGCTTGGGCCGGTGGGTGCCCTGCTCACCCGGCTGGCGAGCTTCGCCCGCGACGATGCCGGTGGCGAGGGCCTGGCCGACTTCGCCGCCAGGCTCGCGGGCGTGCTGGCATGGATCCCGGTGCGCCTGCTGGCGTTGACCTACGGGCTGGTTGGCAGCTTCGAGGACTCGCTGCACGAATGGCGCGAATGGCGTGACGGCGAAGCGGACTCGATCGGCGACGCCGGTCGCGGCCTGCTGCTCGCCGCCGGCCGGGGTGCGCTGCGGGTGCACGAGGACACCGCGGACCGCGACGATCCGGACGCGGTGGCAACGGCCCTGGAGCTGTATCACCGCGCGCTGGCGGTCTGGCTGATCCTCATCTCCCTGCTGACCCTGGTCGGGTGGCTCGCCTGAGGGGCGGAGGAGTGACCCCGCCGGCAGCGGCGGCGCGCTTGCTCATGGCTCGCCTCGGGTGTGCGGCAGCCCTGCTTGCGGTGCTGGGAGTGCCGGCCTGCCTTGCCGCCGCGCACGCGGCGGGTGCGGTCTCGGCGCGCGACGATACCGGCCAGCTCATCCACCTGCCGCATCCGGCCCGGAGGATCGTGAGTCTGGCCCCCCACGTCACCGAGATGCTGTTCGACCTGGGGGTCGGCAGCCGCGTGGTCGGGGCCAGTCGCTACAGCGACTACCCGCCGGCGGCGAAAGGCATCCCACGCGTGGGCGGCGCCGCGGGCCTCGACTACGAGAGGATCCTGGCGCTGCACCCGGACCTCGTGGTGGCCTGGGCTAGCGGCACCGGTGCGGGCCCCATCCACAAGCTGCGCCGGCTGGGGCTTAAGGTGTTCGTCAGCAGGCCTCGCAGCTTCGCGGACATCGCCTCGAGTCTGCGGCGGCTGGGCCAGCTGGTGGGGCGGCCGCAGCGGGGCAAGGCGAGGGCGCAGCGCTTTCGTCAGCGGGTGGTTGCGATCCGCCGGCGCTGGAGTCACCGCCGACCGGTGCGGGTGTTTTACGAGATCTGGAACCGGCCGCTGATGACCGTCGGCGAGCCACATATCATCAGCGAGGCGATCCGGGCGTGCGGCGGACGCAACGTCTTCGGCGACCTGGATTCGCTCGCGCCCCGGGTGGCGGCGGGCGCGGTGCTGGGCCGGGACCCGCAGGCCATCGTCGTGAGCGGACCCCGCTCGTGGCTCGCTTACTGGCACCGGTGGAAACGGTTGCCCGCGGTACAGCAGGGGAATCTCTTCCGCCTGGACCCCGACCGGATCCAGCGTCCGGGCCCGCGGATCATCGAGGGTACCCGGACGCTGTGCCGGGACCTGCAGCAGGCGCGGCGGAGGCTGACCGGAAGTGCGCATCGGCATTGACCCGGGCGGAACCAAGATCGAATGGCTCGTGCTCGGTGGCGGCCTGTCCGCGCTGCGCCGACTGTACCGCAACGTGCCGGCGCTGCTCGCATTACCTCTGACCGGGTTCGTAGTGGCTGCCGGCGGGACTGGCGGACAGGGCGAATGACCGGGTTAGACTGGACCCCACCCGATACCCGGGTGTGGCCGCGCCCCGGCCGCACCGACCCGATGGAGGTGTGAACGTGTCGAATACGCAGACGGTCGCGGACCTGGCTCCGGCCACGCGCTACGCGCAGCGGGACGGTGTCCGGCTGGCGTGGGCCGCCCTGAACGAGCAGGGCCGTGGGCTGCCCCTGGTGATGGTGATGGGCCTGGGTGGGGTCAAGGAGGACTGGCGGCACCTGGCCCCGGCGCTGGCCCAGGACCGCCCGGTGCTGATCCAGGACAACCGCGGCATGGGCGAGAGCGATGTGCCCGAGGGCCCCTACGACATGGAAATGCTGGCGCGCGACGTGTACGCGCTGATGGACGCCGCCGGCTGGCAGCGGGCCCACCTCATGGGCATCAGCATGGGCGGGATGATCGCCCAGACCATGGCGGTGCTGGAGCCGGGGCGCTGCGAGCGGCTGGTGCTCGGCTGCACCAGCCACGGCGGCCGGGGCCAGGTGCCCGCCTCGCGCGAGGTGCTGGCGAAGCTCGACCCGCAGCCGGGGCGCGACGCCGAGGAAGTCGTCCGGGACCTGCTGCGGGTGAACTACACTGAGCAGTGGCTCCGGGAAAACCCGGACCGCTTCGAGTCCCTGGTGGTGGAACGATTCCGGTACACGCGGCGCGTGCGCGGAATCGAGGCGCAGCTGGCGGCGATCCGCGGCTTCGACGTGGAGCACCGCATCGGCGACCTGCCTCACGAGACACTGGTGCTGCACGGAACCGACGATATCCTGATTCCCTTTGCCAACGCCCGCTTGATCCTGCAGAAGATCCCTCGCGCCCGCCTGCACCCGCTGCCCGGATGCGGGCACCTGTTCTGGGACATGGACGGAGGCGCCAGCATCACGGCCATTCGCGAATTCCTCGAGGACGCCGGATGAAGATCCCCGAGATACTGCTGATCGAATCGCAGCACAAGCCCGGCAGCCTGGCCCGGATCCTGCAGGTCATCGGGGAGGCCGGCCTGGTGATCGAGAACCTCGACGTGGTCAAGCGCGACCAGGACAAGACCGTGTGGGAGGTCACCCTGAACCTCGAGGCCGACGTCGAGTACAACCTGGCCGAGGCGATCAATGCGCTGCCCAACGCGCGCCTGATCGGCAAGTCGGACCGGGTGTTCAACCGCCACCGCGGGGGCAAGATCCGGATGGTCTCCCGGCTCCCGCTGACCTCCCTGCAGGAGTTGCGCGATGTCTACTCGCCCGGGGTCGCCCGGGTCTGCCTGGCGATCCGCGACGACCCTTCCCTGGCGCAGGAGTACACCGGCCTGCGCAACACCGTCGGCATCATCACCAACGGCACCGCCATCCTGGGGCTCGGCAATATCGGGCCGGTTGCGGGCCTGCCGGTGATGGAGGCCAAGGCCGCGCTGATGGCCCGGCTCGCGGGCCTGTCCGGGATCCCGATCCTGATGCGGGAGACCGATCCGGACCGGGTGATCGAGACCGTCGAGCGGATCGCACCCTCGTTCGGGGCGATCCAGCTCGAGGACTTCGCCGCCCCGGACTGCTTTCGCATCGAGGAGGAGCTCCTGCGGCGCCTGGACCGGCCGGTGATGCATGACGACCAGCACGGCACCGCCGTGGTGTCGCTGGCCGCGCTGCTCGGTGCCGCCCGGCGCATCGGCCGCAGCCTGGAGGACAGCGTGGTCGGCCAGGTCGGGCTCGGCGCCGCCGGCATGGGCATCGCCAACCTGCTCGCCAGCCACGGGCTGCGCAAGCTGATCGGCACCGACCTGCGCGAGGATGCGCTGCAGCGCTTCGAGGCCATGGGCGGCCGGCGCGCGAGCCTGGACGAGGTAATGGCGCGGGCGGACATCGTGATCGCCACCACCGGGGTCTCCGGCCTGATCCGGCCGGAGAGCGTGCGCGAGGGGCAGCTGATCCTGGCGCTGACCAACCCGGACCCGGAGATCCTGCCGCGCGAGGCGCTCCGGCACGGGGCGGCGTTCGCGGCAGACGGCGCCAGCATCAACAACGTGCTGGGCTTCCCCGGCCTGTTCCGGGGTGTGCTCGAGTCCGGGGTACGGGCATTCAGCAACGAGATGTTCCTCGCCGCGGCCCGCACCCTGGCAGAGCTGGCGCCGGAGCATGAGCTGGTGCCGTCGCCGCTGGATCCGGCGGTGCACGAGGCCGTGGCGGAGGCGGTGCGCGAGGTGGCCGCGGCCGGCTGAGCCGTCCACCGCGGCGTCAGCCGGCGCGCCCGCCGATCAGGCCGCGCCGTCGCAGCGAGGCGAAGCCCGCCAGCGCCAGCGCGGTGATGCCGGCGCCGGTCAGAAACGTCGCCGCCGGCCCGAAGGCCTGCCAGATCTCGCCCGCCAGCACACTCGCGACCAGCATGGCGACGCCGCTGACCAGGCTGAACATGCCGTAGGCGGTGCCCCGCAGGCGCGCCCCGGCCGTGTCGGCCACCAGCGTCACCAGCAGTCCCTGGGTCAGGCCCATGTGCAGGCCCCAGAGGGCCGACCCCAGCGCCACGGTCCACGCGCTGCCCGCGGCGGCCAGCACCAGGTCGGCGGTGATCAGCGCCAGCAGGCCGGAGGCCAGCAGCCCGCTGCGCCCGATGCGGTCCGACAGCCGGCCGACCGGGTACGCGGTGGCGGAGTACACCACGCTCATCACCGCCAGCATCATCGGGATCAGTGCCTCGCGCAGGCCGATGTCCTCGGCCTTGAGCAGCATGAAGGCCTCGCTGAAGCGCGCCAGCGTGAACACCCCGGCCACCGTTACCACCAGCCAGTAGGCGGACGGCAGCCTGGCCAGGTCGCGCCGGTGCAGCGGCAGTCGCGCCGTGCGCTCGCGCGAGCGGGCCGGTTCGTGCACCGCTGTGGCCAGCACCATGACGGCGGCCGCGGCGGGGATCACCGCCAGCCAGAACACCAGCCGGAAGTCGTCGCCGCTCAGCCACATCAGCAGCATCGCCAGGCCCGGGCCCAGCACGGCGCCGACGGTGTCCAGCGACTGGCGCAGGCCGAACGCGGTACCGCGCACCGGCGCCGGGGCGAGGTCCGCCACCAGGGCGTCACGCGGCGCGCCGCGGATGCCCTTGCCGATGCGGTCGATGAAGCGCGCCACGAACACGGCCTCGGCGCTGGCGGCGACCGCGAACAGCGGCTTGCTCAGGGTCGCGAGGCCGTAGCCGGCGAGGGCCAGCAGCTTGCGCCGCCCCAGCCAGTCCGACAGCGCGCCCGAGAAGGTGCGCGTGACCAGCCCGGTCGCTTCGGCCACGCCCTCGATCAGCCCCACCGAGACGGTACTCGCGCCCAGCGCGGAAACCAGGAAGATCGGCAGCAGGCTGTGGATGGCTTCGGATGAGGTGTCCATGAACAGGCTTACCAGCCCCAACGCCCACACGCCGGCGGGCAGCGAGCCGCGGGACGCTCCACGGGGCTGGGGTGCTTGTTCCTGCATGCCGGCAATTACCAGCCTTCTCGAGGGTATGGTCAGCTCTCAGAGCCGTCGTGCGCTTCGCCGGGGAGGCGCGCAAGGGTCCCATGGCTGGGGCCGCGCTTCGCTCTCACAACACCGCTGCCGGAGCGCACGGCGGCGCAGGCAGCCGCCGAGGCCTGATCATACCTTCGAGAAGACGGGTATGTGGAGCGGGCGGTGACGCCGGCGCCGCCGGGCGGCCCGGCTCACGCCGCCGGACGGAAGCTGCGGGCGTCCGCCCGGTGCCAGGCGCCCTCCCAGTCGGCCGGAAGGGAAACCCCTTCCAGGAGCTGGTTCGGTCGCAGGAAGGAGTAGATATCGGCATAGGTCACCGCCGGACCGTCGGTCCGGCGATGCCAGATCAGGTCCGGCGTCAGCCGGTCCGGGTCGTCATGGCCGAGGGCTCCGGTCAGGTCCAGGAAGCTTTTCAGCGTGGCGCCGTGCAGGTTGCGCACCCGCACGTGCTTGGTCTCCACGTCCAGCGCGCGGCTGCGCCGGGGATCCTGCGTGGTGACGCCGGTGGGGCAGGTGTTGGTGTTGCAGCGCAGCGCCTGGATGCATCCCAGGGAGAACATCATCGGGCGCGCGACATTGCACAGCTCGGCGCCGAGCGCGTGCTTGATCACCATGTCGAAGCCGGTGGCGACCTTGCCGCTGGCGATCAGGCGGATGTTCTCGCGCAGGCCGGCTCCGGTCAGGGCACTGTGTACGTAGGCCAGGCCCTCGTTGATCGGCGTGCCGAGGTTGTCGGTGAACTCCACCGGCGCCGCGCCGGTCCCGCCCTCGGCCCCGTCCACGGTGATGAAGTCCGGCAGGATTCCGGTGGACCGCATGGCCTTGCAGATGGCGAGGAACTCGCTGCGGATGCCCAGGCACAGCTTGAACCCGACCGGCTTGCCGCCGCTCATCTCGCGCAGCCGTGCCACGAACTCGAGCAGGCCCTCGGGGCTCCCGAACTCCGAGTGCGCCGGCGGCGAGATGCAGTCCTCGCCCAAGGCGACTCCCCGCGCCGCGGCGATCTCCCCGTTTACCTTGACGCCGGGCAAAACGCCGCCGTGGGACGGTTTGGCGCCCTGGGAGAGCTTGATCTCGATCATCTTCACGGCGTCCAGCCGCGCCTTCTCGCGGAACTGCTCCGGGTCGAAGCCGCCGTCCGGGGTGCGGCAGCCGAAGTAGCCGGTGCCGATCTGCCAGACGATGTCGCCGCCGTGGCGCAGGTGGTAGCGGCTCAGCCCGCCTTCGCCGGTATTGTGCGCGAAGCCGCCCAGCAGGGCGCCCCGGTTCAGTGCCAGGATGGCATTGCCGCTGAGCGCGCCGAAGCTCATGCCCGAGATGTTCAGGCGGGAGGCGTCATAGGGGTGGCTGCACTGCGGGCCGCCCACGGCGATGCGGGCGGTCTCGGCCGGCGGCACCCGCGGCGCGAGCGAGTGATAGGCGAAGTCGTAGCCCTGCACGGTGATGTCCTGCTGGGTGCCGAAGGGCAGGGTGTCGCCGTTGCCCTTGGACCGCCGGTAGATCAGGGTGCGCATCTCCCGGTTGAACGGGCGCCCGCTCTGGTTGGTCTCGACGAAGTACTGCCGGATCTCCGGGCTGATGAACTCCATCATGTAGCGCAGGTGTCCGATGACCGGATAGTTGCGCAGTACGTTGTGAGGGGAGTTGATGTCGTACAGCCCGATCAGGATGTACGGGACCGCGAGCACCAGGAGCCATGCGATCGGGTGCCAGAACACGTATACGGCTCCGATCACGGCGAGCACAAGCGCGGAGACCCCGTAGTAGACGGCACGCATCATGGTGAGTGTTCCCTTTCCGGTTGGATACCGGCGCCCCGGAGCATCCCGACTCCACGCCAGAGCGCTGCCCCGTCGCCGTCACGCGATCAGGGGACCGTGCGCCGGATGCGGCTTTCAGCCGACCACCGCCATTTCGAAATCGTCCCTGGACGCGCCGCAGTCCGGGCAGGTCCAGTCGTCGGTTATATCTTCCCAGCGGGTTCCGGGCGGGATGCCCTCGTCGGGCAGTCCCTCCGCTTCATCATAGATGAAGCCGCACACCTGGCACTCCCACTTGCGGTATCCCATATCCCCTTCCCGTTTTTCCGGGGCCTGCGTGGGCCCCGCTCGGTTTCCCAAAACCGGTGATGCGGCCGAACAGCCCGCCCATCCGTGGCGGTGCCCGAATCGCGGGTCCCACGATTCAGGGGTGGCGCTTGGGCCCGCTGGATCCCGGAAAGCGTCCGGCCCATCGCCGCCACATCCGTCCGTATCCCCTCGGCCCACCCTCCGCGGCCGGACCGATCCGGCCGGGAATGCGCGCATGCCCGTCTGGGTCGCGGGAGGCGGTGTCAAGCCCCGGGACGGGTCCCGTCCGCCACCCCCCGACGCAGCAGGTGGTCCACCCAGAGCGCGGTTTGCCGGTCGGAAAGCCGGTTCTGCTGCTGCCGGGCCGAGAGGTTCGCCAGGTCGATCCAGGCCAGGGGCTGATCCTGCTCGGCGCAGGAGAAGACCGCCCGGGTGCGCTGGCCGGTTTCCGGGTCGATCTGCCACTGCAGGCACTGCGAGCACACGCCCTTGAGCATGCACTGCATCGGGCTGCCCACCGTGCCCACCGCCTGCACGTCCGGCGCGAAGCGTGCCTGCAGCCCGTCCTCGAGAGCCTTCTGGAAGCCGCTCAGCAGGCCGGTCCCGCCCATGATCATCACGCGCGAGACGTCCGCGAGCCGGGTGCCGCCGGCCTCCGGGCCCAGCTCGCCGTCGCCGTAGCGGCGCACCACCTCGACCATATCGGTGGCCTGCAGGGAAACGTCGCCCGGGCGGCGGGCGCGGATGGTTTCCGCGGAGGCGGTGCACCAGACGATCTGGTCGGCCGAGTCCTCCAGCTCCTCCTGGTGATCGACGTCGCCCGGGGAGCCGAACGCGGCCACGTACAGCACCCGGTTGCCCGCCTCGCGCAGGGCCTTGCCGATATCCAGCATCACCGCCGCGCCCCAGCGGCCGGCGACGATCATCACGGTCCGGTTCCGGGGGATCTCGGTGGGCGCCCCGGTCGGGCCCATCAGGACCACCGGGTCGCCGGGCGACAGGCGCCCCACCAGGCGCGGCGCGCTGCCCCACTGGAGCACCAGCAGCCGTACCATGTCGTCCTGCACCCCGGTGCCGCTGACGGTCAGCAGCGGTACCTGCAGCCGCGTGCCCTCCACCACCGGGCTGAACGCCTCGAAGGTCTGCAGGCGGAAGAACTGCCCGGCGCGGAAGCTGCGCGCCGCCAGCGGCGCGCGCACCCACAGCTCGACCATGGCCGGGTTGTCGCGGTTGACCGAGATCACCCGCGGCGTAAGCAGATCCTCCATGCGCGTGGCGAAGGCGCCGTAGTCCGCCCACGAGGCGTCCGGCTCCGGCAGGTGGCGCAGCGAGGCCATCACCTTGGGGTAAGTGCGGGCGCTGGAGGTGATCGCCTTGACCACGCTGCCCTGGAAGGCGGGATGGGTGTCGCCGACGAAGCTGACCATGCGCCCGTCCTGCTGGTAGGAGGTGAACGGACCGAACTCGTCCTGCTTGCAGTGCTCCGGTACCTGCACCGGCTGCAGCCCGTTGCTGTGCTCGACGTGGGGCAGGAAGTGGTCGGCCTCCAGCTCGAAGTGCCCCGGGTGCTCGCGCTCGTAGATGGTATTCGGCACCGTGCCCGCGGCCACGAACACCGACCGGGCGGGCAGGGTCAGCTCCTCGGCGGTGCCGAGCCAGCGCCCCTGTTCCTTCTTCATGCGCCGGAACATCACGCGGCGCACGTGCCCGTACTCGTCCAGCTCGGCGCGCAGCGGGTTCAGCCCCTCCGCGTAGTACAGGCCCTCCTGCATGGCGTTGATCACTTCCTCGTGATTGCGCGTATAGGCCGGCGATGCATTCAGACCCTTGCGGTAGGCGATGGTGACGCCGCCCCAGCGGCGCAGCAGGGACCCGAAATCGGGCTTCTCGCCGGCGCGCGCGGCGCGCTCGCGCTCGGCCCGCACGGCGCGGCCGTGTTCCAGGAACTGGTCCAGGATGCACCGATCCTCCTCGCCCAGCCCGGCGCGCGCGGCCTCTTCGCCGCGGGCCTCGACCAGGCGCTCATGGCGGCGCAGGACCTTCTCCACCTGCTTGATGTAGTACGCCTGCACCTCGGTGGCGGTATCGATGCCCGTGAGGCCTCCGCCGATGACCACGGCCGGCAGGCGCACCTGCAGACTGGCGATGCTGGTGGCCTTGCCGGCGCCGGTCAGCTGCAGCGCCATCAGGAAATCGTTGGCCTGGCGCATCCCGCGGGCGAGGCTGTTGCCCATCGGGATCACCCGCGGCAGCCCGGCACCGGTGGCCACGCAGACGTGGTCGAAGCCGAGCTCCCAGGCGGTCTCGAGCGTCAGGGTCCCGCCGAAACGCACGCCGCCGAAAACCTGGAAGGTGCTCCGGCGGGCCAGGGTGAGGTAGATCAGCTTGAGGAAGTTCTTGTCCCAGCGGACCGTGATGCCGTACTCGGCCACGCCGCCGAAGCCCATCAGGATGCGTTCGTCCAGCGACTCGACCAGCTCCGACCAGTCGCGTACCGGCCGCTCGAGCAGCTCCTCCGGCAGCGGCTCGATCTTGAGGCCGTCGATGCCGACCACCGCGCAGCCTTCCATGGTGAGATGGTGCGCCATGGTGAAGCCCGCCGGGCCCATGCCGGCGATCAGCACCTTGCGCCCGTTATACGGCCGCTGCAGGTATTGCTCGGCGCGCAGCGGGTTCCAGCGGGTGAGCAGGTCGTAGATCTCCACGCCCCAGGGCAGGTCCAGCACGTCGGTCAGCACCCCGGTCTCGACCTGCGGGATGTTGACCGGGTCCTGCTTCTGGTAGATGCAGGCCTTCATGCAGTCGTTGCAGATGCGGTGACCGGTGGCCGGCACCATCGGGTTGTCGATCATGATCATGGCCAGCGCGGCGATCGGACGCCCGTCGCGCTTGAGCACGTGCATCTCGGAGATCTTCTCCTCCAGCGGGCAGCCCGTGAGGGTCACCCCCAGCGGGTCGACCTTGTAGCCGAGTTCGGGCTTGGCCTTCTTCTCCGGGAACCCCTTGGAGCAGAAGTCGCCGTCGTGATCGTGGCAGTAGATGCAGTAGCTGATCTCGGACTGCACCTCTCTCCGGCTGAAGCGCGCATCGGTCAGCTCGAAACCGTCGCGGCGGCGCTGGTCCTCGGGGCGGCCCTGGTAGCGTCCGGCGGGATCGTCGGCCACCGGCTCCAGCGGCACCAGGTTCGCGTGGTCGAGCTTCTGCGGCAGGCGGAAGCTCGGCCAGCGCGCCACCCGTCGCGGGCCCGCCTCGCCCCGGCGCACGTGTACGCACCACTGGGTCAGGCGGTCGATCTCGTCCCGGTGCGCGGCGCGATCCGCCAGCAGCCCGAGGCCGAAGCGGGCCACGGCCAGCTCCTGTTCGGCCGGGGGCGCACCCGCACAGCCGGCGGCCTGCATCAGCCAGTCATCCAGGAGTTCCAAGGACGCCTCCGGATCGCCCCGGTACTTGCGCGCCAGGCGCTGTACGAACTGCTCCTTGAACCGCATCACCGTGCGGTCGGCCAGCGCGGCCTCACGCATGCGCTCGACCTCGCCGCCGATCGCGAACAGGTCCGTGACGAAAGACTCCAGGTGGGGCGCGAGCTCGAGCAAAAAGGCGCTGCGCTCGACGGGCTCGGGCCGGTATTCCCCGCTGCGCCAGCCTTGCAGTCGCGCGGCCAGCTCGGGGTCGGCGTCGCCGAGACCCTCGCGGAACGTCCGGTCGAGCTGCACCAGCCCGTCCGGCGTGCGCAGCTGGCCGAAAGAAAACCCCCGGGATTTCAAGGAAACGTCATCCATGCTAATCGGAACCCTACAAGTTAACGCAGCCGGGCGCCCGGCGTCACGGGGCGGCAGGTATGGCATCCTGCCGGGGCACGTTCCAGGCGGCGCCTCAGCCGGCCGTGTCCGGAGCGCTCCGGTCCAGGTGCTGCAGCTTGTCCGGAACGCCGTCCCACTGCTCGGCATCGTCCGGCGGCGGCTTCATCTCCGTGATGACCGGCCATTCGGCCGCGAGCTCCGCGTTGAGCTGCAGGAAATGTTGCTGATCCTCGGGCAGATCGTCCTCGGAGAAGATGGCTTCGGCGGGGCACTCGGGCTCGCACAGGGAGCAGTCGATGCATTCTTCCGGATCGATCGCGAGGAAGTTCGCTCCTTCGTGGAAGCAGTCGACCGGGCACACCTCCACGCAGTCGGTGTACTTGCACTTGATGCAGTTTTCTGTGACGACGTAGGTCATGAACGGTTTCCGTCGTGGCCGGTCGGTACGGCGGGGTGCCGGACCGTCCCGGAAGCTTAAAGACATATTAATTATATATCTTTAACCCGGGTGCGCGGAAGCCTCTCCGCGTTCAGCCCGGAAGGAGGTCGGCGAACAGGAAGCCGTCGCGCTGCACGGTCCGACCGGTCTCGACCGCCACCGGCTCGCGAAACATCGGACCCGCGTGGCAGAAGGTGTGGAACTCCCCGTTTTCCCCGCAGGGATCCACGCCCGCCGGCAGCGCGGCGAGGAACGCCCCGTCGAACGGCCGCCCCGCCGTCCCGGGCGGCATGCGCGCCGGGTCGAGGCAGACGATGGTCGCTTCCAGGCCGCCGGCGATCATCTCGCGGGCCAGTTGCGCCGTGTCTGCACCCCACAGGGGGAACACCGGCTCGATCCCGGTGCCGGCGAGCTGATTTTCGCGGTATTGGCGCACGTCTTCAAGGTACAGGTCACCGAACGCCATGTGCGTCACGCCGGCGGCGACGGCCCGATCGACCAGCTCGCCCATGGCCCGTTCATACTCGCGGTTGGGACACGGCTCGGGCAGCGGCACCCGCCAGACGGGCAGCCCGGCAGCCCGCGCCTGTCGTTCCAGCAGCGTCTCGCGCACCCCGTGCATGGCTACCCGCTCGCGGCGCGCATTCACCGTGCTTACCAGGCCGGCCAGCTGCCACTGCGAATCCTGCCGCAGCCGGTGCAGCATCCAGGCGCTGTCCTTGCCGGAGGACCAGGAGACCAGCAGGCGCGACATGCTCATTCCCCGCGCCCCCCGCGCTCGTGCCGCCAGAGCACGTCCGCGTGACCGGTATGTCGGTTGATGTAGCGGGCCATGACGAACAGGAGATCGGAGAGCCGGTTGAGATATCCCAGCACGTGCCCGTTCACCGGCTCCGCGCGGGCCAGGCTCACCACCCGCCGTTCCGCCCGCCGAGCCACGGTGCGGGCCAGGTGACAGGTCGCCGCGGCATTGCCCCCTCCGGGCAGGATGAACTCCTTGAGCGGCGGCAGGCCGCCGTTCAGGGCGTCCAGCCATCGCTCCAGGCGCGCTACGTGCTCGCCGGTGAGCATGGTGTGGCCGGGAATGCACAGCTCGCCGCCGAGGTCGAACAGGTCGTGCTGGACGTCCACCAGACGCTCGCCCACCGGCTGCGGCAGCGCGGGACAGGCCAGCAGCATGCCGAGTACGCTGTTCAACTCGTCCACCGTGCCGTAGGCTTCCACCCGCAGGGCGTCCTTGTCGGTGCGCGAGCCGTCGCCCAGCCCGGTGGTGCCCTGGTCGCCGGTGCGCGTGTAGATCCGCGACAGTCTGTGTCCCATGCTAGCCTTCCAGCCGGTAGATCACCGGCAGCTTGACGTTATGCAGTCCCCCCGCGGGCCAGGCGCTGCCCACGTCCAGTCGTCCCACCCTCCGCAGCGCCCGCACCGCGGAGTGGTCCAAAACCGCGTGGCCGGAGCTGCGCGCGACGCGAACGTCGCTGATGCGTCCGTCGCCGCGCACCGCGAAGTCCAGTACCACCCGGCCCTCCCAGCCGCGGCGCTGCGCGATGCCGGGGTAGTGGAAATACCGCCGGAGGTTGCGCCGCACCTGGACCAGCACGCGTGAGCGGGCCGCGCTGGCACTGACCCCGCCGGTCGCATTGTGCCGGCCGCCCCGCGGCGTCTTGGCGTGCGTCCCGGGGCTCGCCTTCGCGGCCGGTTGCGGCCGTGCGGACCAGTCCCGGTGAGCACTGTCCGCCGGCCCCTGCGAGGTCCCGTCCGATCGGCTCCCCGGAGCCGCCTGGGTCCGTGTCTTGTGCGAGCGCGCGGCCGGCTCCGGCGACCGCGGGGAGGCGCGCCGTACGACGTGCCGGGGTGCCGGCGCGGTCGTTGTGGCCGCGTGCGCGGCGGCAGACGCCGGGGTCGAATGGTGCTCGCTCCGATGCCCGGAAGCCCGTGCCTTCGGCGCAACGCTGTGCCGGCGGCGGGGAACCGGCGCGGCCCCCAGCCGCACGGCCAGGGGGCCGGCGTCCCGGGCTGTCGGCAGGGACAGCTGCGCCGGGCGCAGCACCGCGAGCACCAGCGAGGCGTGCAGGGCGAGCGAGAGCAGGAGGAAACGGCCCAGCCGCCCGCCGCGTTCCGGATTGCCTGCCAGGACATTCACGCCGGCCTCGTCTCCCGTGAGTGCGTGCGGGCGATCCATTGTACAGGGGCCCGGGCCGCCGCGGGTCGACGATGCCGGGCGCGGCGCGCGGGATGCCGCGGGCAGACCCCTCACCCCGGCAGGAAGCCGCGCCCGGCCGGTGTCTCGACCGCGTGCAGGGGATGTGCGTAAAGGGCCTCCAGGCGGTCCTCGCGCAGCATCTCCGTCGCCGGCCCGTGCACGCTGGCGCCGTCCGGGTGCAGCAGCAGCAGGTGGTCGCAGTAGCGGGCGGCCAGGTTGACGTCGTGCAGGCTCATGATCGCGGCGTGCCGGCCGTCCGCGAGCGCCTCCCGGACCCGGTCGAGCACCAGCACCGCGTGGCGCAGGTCCAGGTGACTGGTCGGCTCGTCCAGCAGATAGATTTCCGGCGCCTGGGTGAGCACCGTCGCAAGCGCGAGCCGTTGCCGCTCTCCCCCGGAGAGGGTGGCCACCGGACGCCCGGCCAGGGCCTCCAGGCCTGTCTGCCGCAGTGCCTGGCGGGCCCGTTGGTGGTCTTCCCGGCCCTCGCCCTGCCAGGCGCGCAGGTGCGGGTGGCGGCCCATCAGCGCGGTCTCGCGCACGCTGGCGGGGAAACTGTCGTGATGATGCTGGAAGGCGATGCCGATGGCGCGCGCGATGCGCCGCCGCGACAGCTTCGACAGCGGCACGCCGCGTAGCCGGACCTCGCCGGACGCGGGCCGGCGCAGGCCGGCGAGGGTATGCAGCAGGGTGGTCTTGCCGGCCCCGTTGGGACCGAGCACGCCCCAGCACTGGCCCGGCTCGATCGCCAGGCTCAGCGGCGCGCTGCGGCGCCCGGGCACGTCCGGATCCAGATCCACGAGCTCCAGCAGCGGCATCACGACCCCCGATTGAGCAGGTAGAGAAACGTCGGCACCCCGATCAGGGCGGTGATCACGCCCACCGGCAGCTGCTCGGGTGCGATCACCGTCCGCGCCAGCGTGTCGGCGGCGGTGAGCAGGGCACCGCCGGCGAGCGCCGACGCCGGCAGCAGCAGGCGCTGGTCGTTGCCGGTGGCGAGCCGCAGCATGTGCGGCACCACCAGGCCCACGAAACCGACCGTGCCGGCCACGGTGACCGCGGTGGCGGTGAGCAGCGAGGCCAGCACGTAGATCCCGAGCTCGAGCGGGCCCGCGTTCACCCCCAGTGCCGCGGCCTGTTGACGACCGCGCGCCAGCAGGTTCAGGTGCCGCCCCAGGGGCACGCACACGGCCAGGGTAAGCAGCAGGACCAGCAGCGCCGGAACCCCCCCGCGCGCACGGCCCAGGTCGCCCATCATCCAGAACAGCATGCCGGACAGGTCACTGCCGGGACTGAGCGCCAGCAGCAGGCTGATCACCGCGCCCCAGCCGGCAGCCACGACCACTCCCGTGAGCAGCAGCCGGGTCGCGCTCCATTGTCCGCGCAGGCGGGCCACGCCAAACACCAGCAGCATCGACAACATGGCTCCCGCGAAGGCGCCCCCGGACACCACGGTTCCGGCCCAGCCCAGCATCATCGCCGACAGGGCGCCCACCGCCGCTCCCCCGGAGATGCCCAGCACGTAGGGATCTGCCAGCGGATTGCGCAGCAGCACCTGCATCAAGGCTCCCGCCACCGCGAGCAGCCCGCCCGTGGCGAACGCGGCGACCGCGCGCGGCAGTCGCAGGCCGAGCACCACCGCGCGGGCCAGCGGCGTGCCGTGACCGACCAGCGCGCCTGCCACCGCGTGCCAGCCGAGGCCGGCACTGCCCGCCAGCAGGGCCCCGGCCAGCGCGAGGGCTCCGAGCAGGGCGAGCGCGAGCAGGATGCGGACCGCACGGGTCATGGAGCGTTCCGGGTCTCCGCGGGACGGCGGCAAATGATGCGGACTTTAGCATGCGGCATTAGCCCTGATCGCAACGGGTAGCGTATCCTGCCGGGAGGGCCTGTTGACGCTTGCCCGCGACGCGGCGCCGGCGGGCATTTTGTCGCGCGACCAGGCGTCGGTAGCGCGCTGTGGCGGCGCCGGATCAGCGAGCGGCGAGGCAGGATTGCGGGAAATCGGCCCGTCCCTCCGGGGGGCGCCCGAAATGCCGCCATCCGGCATTGCCGGTGGACTGGCTGCGACGCGCGGAGTTCCCGCCCCCCGCCCTGCCTGGCCGCATTTCCGTCAGCCACGGGGGGCCTCGGGCACGTTTCAGCAGGCCCTGGTTTACTCCGGGCGTGCCGCCGGCTCCGGGCGGACATCCGCCGTCCCCGGACCGGCCCGGTACGCCCCCCGCCAGGGGAGACGCAGGAAAGGACCATGGCCCGCAGCGAACTGCTCGAAACCGCTATCGACGCCGCCCGTGCCGGGGAGCACGTCATCCGCCACTACTATCTCGACGACGTCGCGGTAAAGCTCAAGTCGGACCGGACACCCGTGACGGTGGCCGATGTCGAGACGGAGGAAGCGATCCGGGCCGTGCTCCGGGAGCGGTTCCCGGAGCACGGCTTCTACGGCGAGGAGACCGGGCGCGACGGCGGCGAGAGTGACTACTTGTGGCTGATCGATCCGATCGACGGTACCAAGAGCTTCGTGCGGGAATACCCCTTCTTCTCCACCCAGATCGCCCTGATGCACCGCGGCGAGCTGGTGCTGGGGGTCTCCAATGCGCCCCTGTTCAGCGAGCTCGCCTGGGCCGAGCGCGGACGCGGCGCGTGGCTGAACGACGCGCCCGTGCACGTCAGCGCCATCGACCGTCTCGATGAGGCCACGCTCTCGCTGGGCAACGTCCGCTCCGCGGCGGGTTCCGAGCTGTGGTCCCGGATCGGCGCCCTGGTGCGCGTGCTCAACCGCACCCGCGGCTACGGCGATTTCTACCACTACCATCTGCTGGCGGCGGGCAAGCTCGAGATCGTGCTCGAGTCGGACCTCAACATACTGGACATCGCCGCGCTGACGGTCATCGTGCGGGAGGCGGGCGGTATCGTCACCGACCTCGAGGGACGGGACGTGGACCTCGAGACCACCAGCATCCTGGCGACCAACGCCGCCATCCGGGACGGCGTCCTGGAGCTGCTCCGGGGTTGAGCCGGGAGACCGGCGCCGGTCTCCGGTCGCCGGCCGGGCAGGCGCGCGCGAGCCCGCCCCCGTGACCCGCTCCATCAGCCCGCATTTCTCACCGCCGTCCGGCGCGAGGGCGTCGGGGCGAGCGCATCGCCGGCCGCAGCAGGAGGGGGTGAGAAATGCGGCTAGACCGTCTGGCGGTAGAACTCCAGCGACGGCGGGCCCTGGAGCAGGTCCCGGAGCGCGCCGCCGACCTCCTTGAGGTGCTTGCGGTGCGCTTCCAGCGCCTCCTGGTCCGCGTACTGCTCGTAGACCATGAACAGGCCCGGGTCGTCCTTCGCCTGGTGCACGGCGTAGGCGTGGTTGCCGGGCTCCTCCCGGACCCGGGGCACGATCTCGCGCATCGCCTGGATGAATTCCTGTTCCCGTCCGACCTTGACCTGCAGCTTGGCGATGATGGTCAGCATCTGTCTCCTCCCGGGGCGCGGGCTGCGCCGTTTACTGGTTGGGGATATGTTTCTGGAAGTCCAGCCAGCGATTGTTGCCGGTGTCGGCGACCATGAGTCCCTGGCTGAAGGCACGCAGGCCCGCCGGGGCGTCCAGGGTCCGGTCCGTGGGCGTGGCGTCCGGGCTGCCGTCCTGGTTGTCGTCGTTGGCGGCGTGATGGGTGAAATCGCTCTGTCCCAGGACGATGTCGGCTGCGGCATCATTGCTGGCGGGTCTGCTGTCGAAGATCAGCACCCGGTTGTTGCCGGTGTCCGCCACGTACAGGCCGCCGCCGTAGCCGTCCACGCCCTTCGGGTCGTTCATCAGGGTCTGCGAGGCGCCGGGGGAGCCGCTGGTCATGTCCGGCTGGCCCACGACCACGTCGGCGGCGACGTCGTTGCTGCTGATCGCGGAGATGTCGTTCCAGATCAGCACCCGATTGTTGCCGGAATCGGCCACAATCAGTTCGGTACCGTTGGACCAGACCGATGTGGGGTCAGACAGCGTCTTGGCCGACGGGCTGGTGTTGCCCTGGTTTGCGCTGCAGCTGCCCGGGGCGGTCTGGCCGAGTATTTCGTTTGGCGCTTGGCCGCTGACCAGGCTGGTGACGTCGTTCCAGATCAGCACCCGGTTGTTGCCGCTGTCGGCGACGATCACCTTGCCGCCGGCGATCGCGACGCCGCGGGGATTGTGCATCCCGGTGCTGTCGCAGGCCGAAGCGCTGGTGGTCAGGTTCTGCTGGCCGAGCGCGAGGGTGGCGCTCGCGTTGGTCGTGGTGGGCAGCGAGTTCCAGACGAGCACGCGGTTGTTGCCGCTGTCGGCGACGGCCAGGTGGCTGCTGTCGTTGGCCACGGCCGCGGGTTCACTCAGCGTGCTGCCGTCGGGCGAGGACCGATTCTCGTTGACGGCGCCGTGGTAGAGGTCAGTCTGTCCCAGCACGAAGTCCGCCTGGTCAGCGGTGTTGTTGTTGATGCCGTTGAAGCCCAGCACCCGGTTGTTGCCGGTGTCCGGCACGTAGTAGCCGTTCTGCGCGGTGCTGGACGCGTACGGATACGTGCCGACGCTGCCCACCGGGGCGTTCATGGTGTCGGACGCCGGCGTGGGGCTGCCCTGGTTGGCCTGGTTGCTGGTGAAGTCGCCCTGCCCCAGCACGATGTTCGCGCTCATGAAGTCGGTGTAGCGCGGCGTGTAGTCGATGGGCGAGATTCGGCAGGCCGCCAGCAGAAGGAACGGCACAACCGTGGCCCCCGCGGCCAGGTGGCGGAGCTTCATCGGGAATCCTCCGGGCGTATCGTGCGGGTTGCGTGAGCGAACCCCGGCAAGCCTATCCCCGCCCACCATCACTGTCCAGCGGCGCCGGCACGGGGCCCCGGCGCAGGGTGATCACCGGCCAGCCGCGCCGCACGGCCTCCTCGTGCAGCCTGGGATCCGGGTCCACGATCACCGGATGTTCGACGCGGTTGAGCAGTGGCAGGTCGTTGATTGAGTCGCTGTAGAAGTGGCTGCCGGAGAGCGACTCGCCGCGCCGGCGGATCCACGCCTGCAGTCTCAGCACCTTGCCTTCCTGGAAGCAGGGGATACCGGTCACCCGGCCCGTGTACCGGCCATCGACGATCTCCGGCTCGGTGGCGAGCAGGTCGTCGATGCCGAAGGCTCTGGCGATCGGGCGGGTGACGAAGGCGTTGGTGGCGGTGATCACCAGCAGCCGGTCCCCGGCGTCGCGGTGCCGCTCGATCAGGCGGCGTGCCGCCGGCAGCATGACCGGTTCGATCTTCTCCTGCATGAACCGGCGGTGCCAGGCGTCGAGGCGCTCGCGCGGATGCTCCGAGAGCGGTTTCAGAGAAAAGTTGAGGAATTCACGGATGTCCAGCGTGCCTTCGACGTAGGCGCGGTAGTAGCGAAGGTTCTCGCTCTTGTACCAGTCCCGCTCGACCACGCCCTGATCGGCCAGGAATTCGCCCCACAGGTGGTCGCTGTCGCCGGCCAGCAGCGTGTTGTCGAGATCGAACAGGGCGAGGGCCAACGCAGACTCCGGTCCGGTTCAGCGGTGAACGGGGGGAACATCACCCGCGGCGACGCAGGTGCCCGCAAAGCGTAAAGAAATCGCCGCCCGGGCACAACGACGGGGCATTTGTGCCCCGGCCGGCGCTTGTGGAAGAATGCAACATACCAATACCTTCGAGCAGATTGGCAATTTCACATCGGGTGACGCGCCGTGATCGACGCCGACGGATTCCGACCCAACGTGGGGATCGTCCTCGCCAACCGGGACGGTCGCGTCTTCTGGGGGCGCCGGATCGGCCAGGACGCGTGGCAGTTTCCCCAGGGCGGGATCAACACCGACGAGAGCCCGGAGGAAGCGCTCTACCGCGAGCTGCACGAAGAGGTGGGTCTGCGCCGTGCGCACGTGGAGATCCTCGGCGCCACCCGCGGCTGGCTGCGCTATTATCTGCCCAGACGTTACATCCGTCGCCGCTCGCGGCCGCTGTGCATCGGCCAGAAGCAGGTGTGGTTCCTGCTGCGTTTCCTCGGCGGCGAAGCGGACGTGTGCCTGGACCGCACCGACTCGCCCGAGTTCGACGACTGGCGGTGGGTGGACTACTGGCGACCGCCGCACGAGGTGGTCTTCTTCAAGCGACGCGTGTACCGCCGCGCGCTGACCGAGCTGGCTCCGCTGGTTCGTCCGGGGTCGGCGTCCGCCGGCACCTCCCGCCCGAACCGGCCGGCCCCCGGCCGCTGAGCCGCGCCCGCCGCATTCCGGGCGGTCATCCGGTCACGGCTTGACCACCACCAGGATCACGATCGCGACCAGCAGCACGGTCGGGATCTCGTTGAGGACCCGGTAAAAGACCTGGGGGTGACGGTTGGCGTCGCGGCGAAAGTCCAGCATCAGCTTGTACAGGTAGCCGTGATAGACCAGCAGCAGCGCCACCAGGCCAAGCTTGGCGTGCAGCCAGGGCGCGGCGTGGAATGCTGCCCAGAAGCCGTCGGCGAGCAGCCAGATGCCGAACGCCACCGCCAGCGCGGCGCCGATGGTGGTGATGCCGAACAGCCGGCGTTCCATCACTTTGAAACGCTCCGCCTCCTCCGCCGCGGTGATCTCCGTGTGGTAGACGTACAGCCGTGGCAGGTAGAACAGCCCGGCGAACCAGGCGATCACGAAGATAATATGAAAGGACTTGATCCAGAGCATCGCTGTTCCCGGGTCTCGTTTCGTGCGGCACTACGCCCGGCGGTCCGCGGCCCGGCCGCTCGGACACGGCGGGCGCGCCGGAACGTGGCGCTGCCTTCGAGCGCGTGAGTATGATAGGAAAGTGGCGTGCTGACGAGGGCAAGATGATCAGGATCGGAATCGTAGGGGGGAGCGGCTACGCCGGTATCGAGCTGATGCGCCTGCTTTCGGCGCATCCAGACGCGGAGCTGGCGGCGGTGACGTCGCGCTCGGAAGCCGGCCGGCCGGTGACGGAGGTGCTCCCGGCGCTGCGCGGGCTGGTCGACCAGAGCTTCCGCGAGCCCGACCCGGTGATGCTGGGCGAGTGCGACGTGGTGTTTTTCGCTACCCCCAACGGCACCGCCATGGGGATGGCGCGCGAGCTGCTCGAGCGCGGCACCCGGCTGATCGACATCGGCGCGGATTTCCGGCTGCGCGACGTGGCGGCCTGGGAGCGCTGGTATGGCATGCGCCATGCGTGTCCGGAGCTCGCGGAGGAAGCGGTCTACGGTCTGCCCGAGATCAATCGCGCGGCGATCCGCGCGGCACGCGTGGTCGCCAACCCGGGCTGCTATCCCACCGCGATCCTGCTGGGCTGGCTGCCGCTGATCGAGGCCGGGGTCATCGACACGGGCTACCTGGTGGCGGACGCGGTCTCCGGAACCTCGGGCGCCGGGCGTGGCGCCAAGGTCGCGACCCTGTTTTCGGAGGTCAACGAGAGCTTCAAGGCCTATGCCGGCACGGCGCATCGCCATCACCCGGAGATCCGCCAGGTGCTCGATGCCCGCGCCGGTGGTCCGGTCGGGCTGGTGTTCGTGCCACACCTGGCGCCCGTGACGCGCGGTATGCACGCCAGCCTGTACGGCCGGCTGGCCGATCCCGGCGCGGATCTGCAGACGCTGTTCGAGCAGCGCTACCGCGACGAGCCCTTCGTCGACGTGCTGCCGGCCGGCTCGCACCCGGAGACGCGTACGGTACGCGGCAACAACTATTGCCGGGTCGCCGTGCACCGCGCGATGGAGCCGGAATCGGTGGTGGTGCTGTCGGTAATCGACAACCTCACCAAGGGCGCGGCCGGGCAGGCGATTCAGAACATGAACCTCATGTTCGGGCGGGAAGAGACGGCCGGGCTCGACAGCCCCGGGCTGGTGCCGTGACGCCACCGGGAGGCCGCCGTGGCGCCGGCGCGGGCCAGCTGGTCGTCAGACCCCATCATCCCCGCCGCCGCGCGGCGCTGGCGCTGCTGGCCGTCCTGGCGGGCGGCGGCGCGGGATTCGGCCTGTGGTCGTGGGGCCACGTGCAGGCCGGTTACGACCTGAGCTCGCTCCGCGAGCACAACCACCGCCTGCGCAGCGCGCTCGAGAGTCGCCGCGCGGAGGTCGCCCGCCTGCAGCAGCAGGTGGCGGATCTTCGGCAGGCGCGCAAGGTGGACCGGCAATCGGGCACCGATCTGCGGCACACGGTGGAGCAGCTGCAGGACAAGATCCTCGAGCTGCGCCAGGAGGTCAGCTTCTACCGCGGCATCGTCTCCCCTTCCGACGCGCAGGCGGGATTGAGCATCGAGGAGCTGCGCCTGCACAAGGCGGGCGGGCCGCACCAGTATTACTATCGGCTGGTGCTGATCCAGGCGCTCAAGCACGAGAGAAGGGTCTCGGGCGAGGTCCGGGTTACGGCCTACGGGGAACGGGACGGGCAGGCGGTGTCGCTGCCGCTGGGCCGGTTCGAGGACGGTCACAAGGACAGCCTGCACTTCTCGTTTCGCTACTTCCAGGAGCTCGACGGCATGTTCGTCTTTCCCGGCGGGTTCGTGCCTGCCAGACTGGAAGTCCGGGTGCGGCCGCGCGGCCGCGGGGGCAAAGAGGTCGATCGCTCATACGACTGGGCGACGCTGTTCGGATAGGAGAGGTCGCCATGTGGGGCAATTCCGGTTCCCAGAAGCAGGCTTCCCGGGTGGATACGCTGGTGGGACGCCATACCGAGGTCCGCGGTGATGTCCGCTTCAGCGGCGGCTTGCACGTGGACGGGCGTATCGTTGGCAACGTGATCGCCGAAGGGGACGACGCCGTACTCAGCGTGAGCGAGCACGGGGCCATCGAAGGCGAAGTGACGGTTTCCAACGTCGTTCTCAACGGCAGCGTCAACGGCGACGTGCGCAGCTCGCAGCGGATCGAGCTGTCCCAGCACGCGAAGGTCGCCGGTGACGTCTACTACAATCTGATCGAGATGGCCATGGGGGCATCGGTGAACGGACAGCTGGTGCACCAATCGAATGAGGAACCGCTGCTCGCGCTGCACCACGAGCCGCAGCCGTCCACGAGTCCGCCGGGCGGGCAGGCAGCGGATGGCGAGGGCGTTTGACGCTCGTGCCAGACGGGTGCTAACTTTCTGATTAAGCGGTAATCAGACTTACACGAGGTAGATTTCAGGTGATGTCCACGGTTGCAGAACAGGAAGCCGAGAGCCCGCTGCTGTTCACGGATGCGGCGGCCAGCAAGGTGCGCGAGCTGCTCGAAGAGGAGAGCAACCCGGGCCTCAAGCTGCGCGTATTCGTATCGGGCGGCGGCTGCTCCGGGTTCCAGTACGGTTTCACGTTCGACGAGAACGTCGAAGAAGGCGACACCAGCGTGGAGAACGCGGGGGTCACTCTGGTGGTCGATCCGATGAGCATCCAGTACCTGACGGGTGCCGAGATCGATTACACGGAAGGCCTGGAAGGCGCGCAGTTCGTCATCCGCAACCCGAACGCGACCACGACCTGTGGCTGCGGGTCGTCGTTCTCGGTCTAGCGCGACGGGCGGCGGTTCGCCATGCCGCCGCGCCCGGACCGCAGGCGCGGGCGGGTGATGGTGGCCGGCCTCGGCCGAACAACAGCGGGCAAGCGGGCCAGATGCGCCCGCTTTTTTATGCCCGCCGTGTCGATGACCGCGAGAGTGCGCCGGGATGCCGGCCGACAGCCGGTGGCCGGCCCGCATCCGCGGTGACGGACGCTCCAGGGGGGCGGCGTTGAGCCAGCCTGTTGACCAACGCATGGCCGCGACTCCGGCGGCGCAGCCGGGCGAGGAGGTGGCTGCGCTCGACTTGGGATCGAACAGCTTCCACCTGGTCGTGGCGAGGCTGTACGGAGGCGAGCTGTTCGTGCTGGACCGCCTCAGGGAAAGCGTGCAGCTCGCGGCCGGCCTGAACCAGCGCGGCCGTCTCGACGGCGCCGCGGTCGAGCGCGCCCTGGCCTGCCTCGAGCGCTTCGGCCAGCGGGTCGCGGGAATCGCCCCGCACCGGATACGCGCCGTCGGCACCAACACCCTGCGCACGGCCCGCAATGCGCGGGAGTTCCTGCGCCGCGGAGAACAGGTCTTCGGTCACCAGATCGAGGTCGTGTCCGGTTTCGAGGAAGCGCGCCTGATCTACGCCGGCGCCGTGTTCGCTCTCGGGCACGGGGAGCGGGAGCGCCTGGTCACCGACATCGGCGGCGGCAGCACCGAGCTGATCATCGGCCGGGGTCGTGAGCCCCGCATGATGGACAGCATGCAGGTCGGCTGCGTTAGCCTGACCCGGAGCTGTTTCGCCGATGGTCGCATCTCCCGGAAGCGCATGCAGCGGGCGCGTCTTGCTGCTCTGCAGGAGCTGGAGCCCGTGGCCCGGATCTACCGCGAGGGCACCTGGGAGGAAGCGGTCGGCGCTTCCGGGACGATCCGCGCGGTCGAGGCCGTAATCCGCTCACGGGGACTCGGCAGCGGCATCACTGCCGACTCGCTGGACGCGCTGGAGCGCGACCTCGTGCGCGCCGGGCACGTGTCCGCGTTGCGGGAGCCGGAGCTGGATCCACAACGGGCCGAGATCTTCCCGGCGGGTGTCGCCATCCTGCGCGGGGTGGTCGAGGCGCTGGAGATCTCCCGCATGGGCGTCACGGGGGGGGCGCTGCGGGAGGGCCTGCTGCTCGACCTCGCCGGCCGCCGGGAGCGCGCCGACATCCGCGAGCAGACGGTCGCCGCGCTGATGCGGCGCTACGCCGTGGATATCGCCCAGGCGCGGCGAGTCGAAGCGACGGCTTTGGCGGCGTTCCGCCAGGTGGCTGATGCCTGGGGGCTGGACGGGTATGCCCGGCAGCTGCTGCGCTGGGCAGCCTGCCTGCACGAGCTGGGCCTGAGCATCGCCCACTCCCGCTACCACCGGCACGGCGCCTACATCCTCGAAAACGCCGATCTGGCGGGGTTCTCGCGCCAGGAACAGCAGCTGCTGGCGACCTTGGTGCGCTGCCACCGGCGCGGGTGGCGACGGGCGCTGTTCCGGGATCTGCCCGGCGAATGGCCCGTGCGCACCGCCCGCCTGGCGGTGCTGCTGCGCTTGGCGGTGCTGCTGCACCGCGACCGCGGCGAAGTCGCGCGGACGGTACCCCGGCTCGAGGCCGGCACCGATCGACTGTGCGTTCGACTCGGCCAGGACTATCTGCAACGCCACCCCTTGACCCGGGCCGACCTCCAGGAAGAAGTCCACCGGCTGCGCTCCGCCCGGATCCGGCTGGAGATCGATTAGGCAGGCCGGTTGCAGGCGGGCAGAAAGGCCGGTCCTGCCCCGGCGTAAGCGTCGCCCGCCCCGTATGGCTGAGGGGAGGATCCCGCGGGAGCGGGTCGGCCTCGGTTGCACGGTGACGCTCGCTGCAGTGCGAGGGCGGGGACCTGATCAGCGCCGATGCGGTGTCCGGGGGGCGCGTCTGCCGCCCTGCCCGGACCGCCGTGCGCCGGTTGCGACGCGCGCCGCTACGCCCGGCGTACTTCGTTTTGCCGGACAGAGGACCGGGACGCTCCGGTGAACCGCTGGCTCTGACCGGGAGGATCAGCGGGCGCCGTCCCCATGCTCCGCCAGCAGGGCCTCCTGTGCGCAGAAGGGGGTCGCGCGGCCCGGCGTGCTGCGGAGATAGCTCCCGTCCGACTGCAGGATCCAGGTCTGGGTGTTGTCCCGCAGGTAGCATTCCAGGTCCCTGAGCATCTGCTCGCGCAGCTCCGGATCGTCCACGGGGAAGCAGACCTCGACGCGGCGAAACATGTTGCGTTCCATCCAGTCGGCACTTCCGGCGAGGAGCTCGGGCTCGCCGCCGTTGTGGAAGTAGAACACGCGTGCGTGCTCGAGGAAACGCCCGACCACCGAGCGCACTCGGATATTGTCCGAGATGCCGGGGATGCCGGGGCGCAGGCTGCACATGCCGCGCACGATCAGGTCGATGTTGATCCCGGCCATGGAGGCGCGGTACAGGGCGCGCACCAGTTGCGGCTCGATCAAGGCGTTGACCTTGACGATGATCCGCGCGTCCTCACCCGCCCGGGCATGGCGGATCTCCCGCTCGATGCGCTCCAGCATCGCCCGGTGCAGGGTAAACGGCGCGTCCAGCAGGCGCGTCAGCCGGGCGAAGCGGCCCAGGCTCGTCAGGCGCATGAACACCCGGTGCACGTCCTCGCCCAGCACCGGGTCGCTGGTCAGGAGCCCGTAGTCGGTGTACAGGCGCGCCGTCTTCGGGTGGTAGTTGCCGGTGCCCAGGTGCACGTAACGGCGCAGTGCGCGCCCCTCGCGCCGCACCACGAGCGCCAGTTTGGCGTGGGTCTTGTACCCCACGACGCCGTAGAGGACGTGGGCCCCGGCTTCCTGCAGGCGGTTCGCCAGCGCGATGTTGGCCGCCTCGTCGAACCGGGCCCGGAGTTCGATCACCGCGGTGACCTCTTTGCCCGCCTCCGCGGCCCGCACCAGCGCATCGACGACGGGCGACTCCGGGCCCGTGCGGTAGAGCGTCAGTTTGATCGCCAGTACCTGCGGGTCCACGGCGCCCCGGCGGAGAAAATCCACCACCGGCGCAAAGGCGTCGAACGGGTGATAGAACAGCACGTCCCGGCGCCGCACGGCTTCGAACACGTTCTTGGCTTGCCGCAGCGGGGGAGGGATTGCCGGCGTGAAGCCGGCGAACTTGAGGTCGCTGCGCTCGACCAGGTCGTAGACCTCCAGCAGGCGGTTGAGATTGACCGGGCCGTTGACCCGGTACAGATCCTCGTCCCCCAGCCCGAATTCGGCCAGCAGGTCGTCGGCGACGTCGTCCGGGCATTCCTGGGCCACCTCCAGGCGTACCTCGTCCCCGTAGCGCCGCGAGGGGAGCTCGCCCTCCACCGCCCGCAGCAGGTCCTCGACCTCTTCCTCGTCGACGAACAGCTCGCTGTTCCGGGTGACCCGGAACTGGTAGCAGCCGCGGATTTCCATTCCCGGGAAGAGCTGGTCCACGAAGGCGTGGATCACCGAGGACAGGAACACGAAGTCGGTGCCCGTGCGGCGCCCGGAGCGGCGGGGCAGGTGGATCAGGCGCGGCAGCGAGCGGGGCGCCTGCACCACGGCCAGGCTGGTGCTGCGGCCGAACGCGTCCTGACCGCTGAGCGAGACGATGAAGTTCAGGCTCTTGTTGAGGATGCGTGGAAACGGATGGGCGGGATCCAGGCCCATGGGGGAGAGCACCGGCAGCACCTGGTTCTGGAAGTAGCGCCGCAGCCAGCGGTGCTGGGCCTTGGTCCAGGCGTGGCGGCGGGCAAAACGGATGCCCTCGCCGGCCAGCTCCGGGATCAGTTCGTCATTGAGCACCCGGTACTGTTCCGCGACCAGGCGCTCGACCCGCTCGCGCACGGCGTGCAGCACCTCCTGCGGCGACAGGCCGTCGATCCCCGCCTGGGTGGCGCCCATCTCGATGCGCTGCTTCAGACCCGCGACCCGGATCTCGAAGAACTCGTCCATGTTGGTGCTGGCGATGCACAGGAACTTGAGGCGTTCCAGCAGGGGATTGCCGGTATCCCGGGCCTGCGCGAGCACGCGCCGGTTGAATTCCAGCATGCTCAGCTCGCGGTTGATGTACAGGTCCGGCCGGTTGAGGTCAGGGGTGTCCAAGGCAAGGTATCCCGTGGCCGTGATCTCCCCCTCCAGTGTAACCCGTTCCCGTTACGCGGCCATGACAACGGGAAACATCGCCGCCAGGGATCAGGGCCCGAGCGAAGCCGCGTAGATCGCGCCCAGCACGGCCGGGGCCCGCGCGCCGGTAACCGCGGGCAGGTTGCCGGGCTCACCGTGGAGCGTGCGCCGGGCCAGCCAGGCGAAGGCCATGGCCTCGATCCAGTCGGGGTCCAGACCGGCGGCCGTGGTCGGGCGCACGCTCGTGCCCGGCAGCTCGGCTGCCAGGGCGCGTATCAGTTCGTCGTTGTGCACCCCGCCCCCGCACACCAACAGCTCCTCGGTCTCCGGGGCCGCTTCGCGCAGCGCCCGGGCAACGCTGCGAGCGGTCAGCAGGCACAGGGTCGCCTGCACGTCGGCCGGTTCGCCCGCCAGCGCTCCGCCCCCGCGCGAGCGCAGCCAGTCCGTGTTGAACAGCTCGCGCCCGGTGCTGCGCGGACCGGTCCGGGCAAAATACGGCTCTCCCAGCAACCGCTCGAGCAGGTCGGGCCGCGGCGTTCCCGATGCGGCCCATGCGCCGCCGGCATCGTGAGTGCCCCGGCCATGCTCCCGGGCCCAGGCGTCCAGCAGGCAATTGCCGGGGCCGGTGTCGAAACCGCGGGCGTCGCCGCGGGCCGGCAGCAGCGTCAGGTTGGCAATGCCGCCGATGTTGAGCACCGCGCGGTCGCGCCCGGGGACGCGCAGCAGGGCCTGGTGGAACGCGGGCACCAGCGGGGCCCCCTGGCCGCCGTCGGCGATGTCGCGTCGGCGGAAATCGGCCACGGTGGTGATGCCAGTCCGCGCGGCGATAACGTTCGGGTCGCCGAGCTGGACCGTGTAGGGCGGGTCGCCGTCCGGGTCGTGGCGCACCGTCTGCCCGTGGCTGCCCACCGCGCGTACCGATCCCGGGGGGAGCTGGCACTGCTCCAGCAGCGCGTCGACCGCGTCCGCGAACAGGCCCCCCAACCGTGAATCGAGCCGCGCCGCGGCGACCAGGCCGCCGCCGTCGGCGGCCGAGCCGATCGCGGCCACGGCCTCGCGGATCCAGCCGGGAAGGGGGTGGGCGAGGCTGGCGAGCAGCCGCGGAACCGACGGCGCCAGGTCCACCAGGACCGCGTCCACGGCGTCCGCGCTGGTGCCGGACATGAGCCCGATGTAGAGGTCTTCGCGGCTGCCTTCCATGATCTCCTCCGGGTCGTGAGCCGGCGGAACGGCGCGACCGTACTGCCACGGACCGGTATAATCCGCGCTACCTCGGGTTCGCCGCGTCGGGAATGGACCGAACATAGCGCCGCTCCGGTCGCCGGTCAATCGCGGGCGGTGACGGGTTCCGGACGCCGACGCCACCGATACGCCATGCACGCAAGGAGACCCGAATGACCCCAGACCGCGACGCGCTTGCCCTGATCGAGCGCGGTGCCGAGGAAATCCTGCCCCTGGCGGACCTGAAGCAGAGGCTTGCGGCGGGTCGGCCGCTGCGCATCAAGGCGGGATTCGATCCCACCGCGCCGGACCTGCACCTGGGGCATACGGTGCTGCTGAACAAGCTGCGCCAGTTCCAGGACCTGGGTCACGAGGCGCTGTTCCTGATCGGCGACTTCACTGGAATGATCGGCGATCCCAGCGGCAAGAGCGCGACCCGCAAGGCGCTGAGCGAGCAGGAGGTGCGCGCGAACGCCCGCACCTACGAGCAGCAGATCTACAAGGTGCTGGACCCCGAGCGCACCCGGGTGGTGTTCAACTCCACCTGGATGAACGCCATGAACGCCGCCGACATGGTTCGCCTGGCCGCGCAGCACACGGTGGCGCGCATGCTGGAGCGCGACGACTTCCGCCAGCGCTACGAGCACCGGCAGCCGATCGCCATCCACGAGTTCCTCTATCCCCTGATCCAGGGCTACGACTCCGTCGCGCTGGAGGCGGACGTCGAGCTCGGTGGCACCGACCAGAAGTTCAATCTCCTGGTGGGGCGTCAGCTGCAGGAGAATGTCGGGCAGGCGCCGCAGGTGGTGCTGACCATGCCGTTGCTGGTGGGCCTGGATGGCGTCCAGAAGATGTCCAAGTCGCTGGGCAATTACGTCGGGATCAGCGAGTCGCCGGACGACATGTTCGGCAAGCTGATGTCGGTCTCCGACGAGCTGATGTGGCGCTACCTGGAGCTGCTCAGCCTCGAGCCGTTGGCGACCATCGAACACTGGCACCGCCAGGTGGACGAGGGCGCCAATCCCATGGACGTGAAGATGCGTCTCGCCTCGGAGCTGGTCGGCCGCTTCCACGGCCACGCCGCGGGGCGCAAGGCGCAGGAGACCTTTCTCGCCCGTTTCCGCCGGGGCGCCATGCCCGAGGAGATTCCCGAGGTCGAGCTGTCGGCGCCGGCCGGCCGCCTGCGCGTCACCAATCTGCTCAAGGCGGCCGGGCTGACCCCCAGCACCTCCGAGGCGATGCGCATGATCCGGCAGGGGGCCGTGCGGATCGACGGCGAGCGGGTTTCCGACACGGCCCTGGAAATGGCCGCCGGCAGCCGCCACGTCTACCAGGTCGGGAAGCGCCGATTCGCCCGCGTGCGTTTGGTCTGAACGCCGGGCATGGTGGCGCGCCGGCTGTACTCTCCAGGCCGATCAGGGACTTGCGAGGGCCGCTCGATTCCGCCGAAGACAGTTGTTGACCTGTCCGTGAAGGCTCCTATAATGCGCCCTCTCGCCGGCATCGAGATGCCGGCCGGCGGGAGCCGGGGCGGGTGTCGGCGACGCGCGTTCCGACCCGGGTCCGGACGCTTCGGCCCGGCGGTGCGAGGGCCGCTGGTCGGCGCTCGGGAGGTGTTGACGGAAACGCGTCCCGGTGTATAATAGCTGGCTCTCTCCGCGGCACTGCGAGTCTCTCGCGCGCCGCAGCACGGTCAGACCAAGGCGGCGCCCTGCGCCGCGCCGGGCAACCGGACCGCTCTTTAACAAGTCGGGTATCGAGCAGCTTATGTGGGCGCTCGCGTCGATGAGGATGCCAGAGACAGCGGCGTCATTTCCGGGCCTTCGGGTGCGGGGATGCGTCGAATCGGTTTGACTGCCTCGTGCAGTCGGCATTTTTAACCGAAGAGTTTGATCCTGGCTCAGATTGAACGCTGGCGGCATGCCTAACACATGCAAGTCGAACGGCAGCGCGGGGAAGCTTGCTTCCCTGGCGGCGAGTGGCGGACGGGTGAGTAAC
>Ga0102962_1000181_pt1 | contig 36646 bp, 36 predicted proteins | sample SalPonF2_C_D2_MG_FD_84519 | JGI IMG/M metagenome (GOLD analysis project Ga0102962, IMG submission 84519) | Salt pond soil microbial communities from South San Francisco under conditions of wetland restoration - Salt Pond MetaG SF2_C_D2_MG ...
CGGCGGGCCCAGCGCTCCAGCCCGGCGATGCAGGGAAGGGTGAGTGCGAGGACGCCGGCCGCGAACGGCAGCATGCTCGCGGTGCCGAGCCGCTGCGCCAGCGCCGCGGTCAGTGCCGGGCCGAGGATCGCGCCGGCGCTGCCGCCAGCGGCGATTGCGCCGAACAGCCGCGCCGCCTGCTCGTCGTCGAACAGGTCGGCCAGGAAGCTCCAGAACACCGACACGACGAACAGGTTGAACACCGACAGCCAGACGAAGAAGCACCGGGCGGCCCAGTCGATCGCGTGGCCGGTGCCCAGCCACAGCCAGAAGCCGCCGATGCAGACGATGAAGAAGAGGTAGACGACCGGCAGCAAGCGCCGACGCGGATAGCGGGCCGCCACGGCGGAAAACAGGGGGACGGCGGCCAACATCGCGATGAAGGTGGCGGAGAAGAGCCACTGCAGGTTGTCCACCCCGCCGCGGATGCCCATCTCGTCGCGCACGGGCCGCAGCACGTAGTAGCTGCACAGCAGGCAGAAGAAGTACGCAAAGCCGCCGAGGAGCCCGCCGAGTTCGCCGGGCCCGACCAGCACGATGCGTGCGAGCGCGTTGCGGGACCACCTTCCCTGTGTCATTCCGCCCGACCCCTGCGCCATGGCAAACCGGGTCCCCAGGCAGAGTATGGATCGGGTGGCGGCAACCGCAAGCGTGAAATGGGGCCTGTTTGCGTGACCCCATTTGCGTTTGTGCGCAAGTGGCGGTTCCGTTCGACCCCGGTGCGGCTCCCGCGCGTTGCGCGCGGCCGACCTGTGGGCTAGCTTTTCTGTGTTGGCGCAAGAAACTGCCGGCTGCGCGGCTGAGCCCGCAAACGCGACATCACGGCGCAGCGACCATGGCAGAGAGTCAACCGCTCGGGGACAGGAGTGCCCGCTACGCTGCCGGGGGGACGGCTGCGATGAAAGTGGGAGCATTGGCGCCTGCCGATGCAGGCACGCAGGTCCGTACATCCGAACTCGTCGGAGCCTTCTCCCTGGCGGCGGATCTCGCGATCGGTCTGCCGGCCGAGCACGCGCTGCGCGCCTGCTATCTTGCCATGGGGGTCGGGCGAGCGCTCGAGCTGCCCGCGCAAGAGCAAATGGAGCTGTATTACACCCCGTTGCTGGTGGACGCGGGTTGCACGGCGTGGGCCAGCTACCTGGCCGCTGCGATCCACGACAACGAGACGCCCGCCCGACTGGCCTTGCTGTTCGACACCGATCTCACCAGCGCGACCTCCAGGTTCAAGTGGCTTCTGCGCTATTCCGCACCGGGGGAAACATTGCCGGAACGGGTCCGGATCATGCTCCAACTGCTGGTCCATCGTCGGGCATTCGCGCGGGAAGGTTTCGAAAATGCATTCGAGGTCGCCCGCCGGCTGGCGCGGCGACTGGGCATGCCACCCGGCGTACGGGATGGCCTGGGCGGGCTCGCCAAGCACTGGGAGCTCGACGGGGCTCCCGGCGCGCCGCGATCGGACATCCCGCTGGTCTCGCAGGTCGCGTACATGGCCGTGGTCCTGGAGAACGTGCATCGCCTGGGGGGTTGCCGCGCGGTGGAGGAGGCCGCTCGGGAGGCGTCCGGGAAGCTGTTCACATCGACACTGGGGGACGCGTTCCTCTCGGTATCGCGTGCGCCGGAGTTCTGGCCCCCCCTGGAGCAGGACAGCATCTGGTCGGTGGTGCAGGACCTGGAGCCCGATTCACCCTACCGGCACGTGCGGCCTGAACGCCTGCCCGCGATCGCCGAAACCTTCGCCGACTTCGTGGATCTCAAGGCCCCGCACATGGCCGGGCACTCCCGAAGGGTGGCAGATCTGTCCGTACGGGTCGCGCACCGGATGCCCTTCCCCGCGGGTGAGCTCGCCACGATCGGCATCGCTGCCCTGGCGCATGACGTTGGCCTCGTCGCGGTCCCTTCCTTCACCCTGGCCAAGGCGGAGTCGTCCCTCTCGGCAGGAGAGAGGGAGGCACACCGGCTGCATCCCTACCACGGGGGACGTGTCCTGTCGCGCGTCCCCGCTTTCCGGGATGCGGCGCGCCTCGTCGCCTCCCACCACGAGCGGGAGGATGGCGACGGCTATCCGCTGGGGCTGCCCGGAGCGCGCACTCCCCCCGGAGCACGCGTCATCGCGGTCGCCGACCGCTTTGACGAATTGACGCACGAGACACCCGGCAAGACGGCGGTCGATCCGGGCCGGGCCCTGGCGCAGATGCGGCGTGAGCAGGACGGTCCGGTCTGGAAGGCGGCGGTCGAGGCGCTGGCACAAGAGCTGAAAGTCGCTGGCGGATCGGGGCCGATCGCGCGGCGGCGGGCGTGTTGGCCGGGGGGGCTCACCAACCGGGAGGTGGAGGTGCTCCGCGTGCTGTCACGGGGTTTGAGCAGGCGCCAGATAGCCCAAACGCTGTACATCAGTGAAAGTACCGTCCGCCATCATCTCGAGCATATCTACGGCAAGATCGGGGTTACCACGCGGACCGCCGCTACGCTGTTCGCGATGGAGCAAGGGTTGCTTCCCTGAGGAGACGCTGCCTGGCTCCGCGGGCCGCGCTCGCGTGACCCCGCCACGGTTTCCCTGAGCCAGACCCCCTTCCGTCTCCCGGCGGCAACGGGATATTCCCCCGGGAAAAATGGGACCAACGTCCCATGCGCCCGGTGGCGGCAGGTCCGTATGCTGCCAAATCTCCGCTCTTCGGACAGCGTGGGCTGCAGAACGGCCCAGAGTGAGGTTGCGATGACCGACGAAGCGACAAAGCGGGAGGCGGCCGGACTTTCCAGCAGCCAAAGCGCGGGATTTGCCAGCGGCTCCCGCGAGCCCTATGACGCCATCGTGATTGGCGCGGGGCTGTGCGGCGTAATCTTCCTGGCGTATGCCCGACAGAGCGGCTTGCGCTGCATTGTCCTCGAGAAGCAGGCCGACGTCGGCGGGCTGTGGTACCGGCTTCCGTCCTGGCAAGACCTTCAGAACCGACGGCAGGACATCGCGCTCGACGGGGTGCCCCTGGACGGCGTCGATCAGCCGGCTGTGCACCGGTATGCGCGGGAATGGGTCCGGCGGTTCGGGCTCGATCCGCATATCCGGCTGGGTTGCGAGGTCGGGGGCGTCTCGCGGCGAGACGGGCTGTGGACGGTCGGCACGAAACAGGGAGAGGTCTTTCGGGCAGAAAACCTCATCGTGGCCTCCGGGGTCCAGAACGAGCCCTGGCTGCCAGAGGTGGAGCGGACCGACTCGGAAATAGAAGAGGCGCATTCCTGCGATCTGCGCCGGCCGGAGAGCCTGTCGGGCCAGCGCGTCACCGTGGTCGGCGGCGGGGCCTCGAGCCAGGATCTGCTGGAGCTGGCGATCAGGAACGGCGCGAAAGCCATCCACTGGGTTTACCGCAAAGACGTCAAGTGGTTCCTTCCGACCCGGCGTGAGAAGCAGCGGGCCTGGCCCAACCTGCGGGAGCTGGGCATCGGGCAGAGCGTTAACGGTACCGGCGTTGCAACGTTGCTCATGCGCGGGTACCTGAGGCTGAGCTATGCCCGCTTCGGGGTCTCGGAGCTGACTCCCGATGAGGCGTTCGACTTCGACAAGCACCAGTTGATCCCGGGCCGCGAGACGCTGCTCCGGAATCTCGGGGTGATCTCCCGCCACCGGGCGGAGGTCCGGTCCATGCGCGGGCACGAGGTCATCCTTTCGAATGGCGAGCGTTTTGGGACGGACCGAGTGCTCTGGGGTACGGGCTACACGATAGACCTGCGCTACCTGGGCCTTCCGGAATACCACCATGTTCGCAGGCTGACCGAGCTGTTCCCGAAGCTCGGCTCCCTCGTACGCTCGCTCGACTACCCCAACCTGTTCTTCCTCGGGATGACCCTGAGCAACAGCACTTCGTCCACACCGTTTCTCGCGGCAGTGGAGGCGAAGACGATCATCTCCCACATACGAGGGGGCTGTGAGATCCCTGAACGAACGCTGTTGCATCACCTGACCTATTGGGACCTCATCCGTTACTTCGCGAGCTTCGACCGGGCCAGCTACCCCAGATGGTGGAAGATCAAGTCTCTCTGGCTTTGCCTGTGGTACGGAGCGCGGCAGAGCAGGAGCCTGCGTGTGGGGGTCGGGGAGGCCGGACAAGCCCGGCGTCGGGGGTAAACGGGCGCGGTCACCCTGATCCAGGGATCGCTGCGGCTGCCGTAAAGGAGGCTTCGCCCCCGGTTCGGGCCCCGTGCCGCGCGGCCGCTCCCCCGTGGGATTCCTGATGCCGTTTGACCCGGGAGAACGGAAGGTAGAATGCGCGGCGCAGATCGCAGGCGGGCTGCCGGGGTCAGGCAATGCAATCCACCGTCGCCGACCGCCGCTTCTCCCGCGACTTGACGAGGCCGCAGATCGCCACCTGGCACTGGGGGACCATTATCCGAGCGTGGGCGGAGCGGCGGGGTCGCAGGAACGGGAATCCGATGGTGCCGGATTGCAGGGCCCGACCGGGTCCGCTCCGCGGTTGCGGCCGCCGGACTTGATGGCCGGTTCGAATCAGCCAAGTCCGGGGTTCCTCGCCCGTGAGGGTGATCGGACGCAAGTCATTGATCCGTCTTTCCATTCCGGCAGTGACGGAGAGGCGTTCAACGAGACACAAAGAGACCGGCGCACGGATGCGCCGGTCGGGGGGTTTCCGGAAGCCACGTTCCGGAAAAGTCTGCGACTGTTCAGTCAGTCTCCATCTTGCCCAAGGGAACCCAGTTCTCGCCGTCGAACTGATAGAGTTGTTCTTTCTCGATGGGATAGTAATCGTCGGGACCCGTATCCACCGTCACGCCGGGCAGCAGCATGTCGAGATGCAGGTCATGCAAGTCGGCTGCCTGTTTCATGATGTTGGCTCGGGTCAGATCATCGCCTGCGGCCTTCAACACGTGGATGAGCGTTTGCGCGCTGCTGTAGCCGTAGACGATATTGATATCGCTGGGATCTGACTTCGGCATGTATTTCTCGCGCCAGGCCTCCCACTTCTGGTAGCCCTTGTCATCCTTCCAGCGCTTATCCGTGGGATCCTTGAGGTAGTTCGCCGTGATCACCCCCTTGGCCTTGTCCAACCCCGCCGGCTTCAACACCGAGCCGATGGAGGCGGAGACGTTATTGAGGAACTGCGTGGGATGCCAGTCGATGTCGTAGGCTTTGCGGATCGCCTGGGCCGCGAACTTCGGCGTCGTCACGTTGAAGAACACGTTGGCGCCGGACCCTTTCAGGGAGATGATCTGGGAATCCACGGTCGGATCGGTGACCTCGTAGGTAACCTCAGCGACGATCATCCTTTTCGCCATGTCACCCAGGCCCTCTTTCAGGCCGTTGACATAATCCTTACCGTAATCGTCGTTCTGGTACAGGATGCCGATCTTCGCGTCAGGAATGTGCTGCCTGATGTACTCGCCGTAGATCCGTCCCTCGGTGTGGTAGTTGGGCTGCCAGCCCATGGTCCAGGGAAACTTCTTGGGCTGTCCCCACTTGCTGGCGCCGGTGGCGACAAACAGCTGCGGCACATGCTTCGCGTTGAAGTAGCGGTGCACCGCCGTGTTGGTTGGAGTGCCCAGGCCACCGTACACGAACAGCACCCGATCCTGCTCTACCAGCTTGCGCGTCTGTTCCACCGTCTTCGGGGGACTGTAGCCGTCGTCGAGGCTGATCAAGTTGATCGTGCGGCCGTTCACGCCACCTTCGTCGTTGATCATTTTGAAGTATGCCGCTTCGGCCTTGCCGATCACGCCGTAGGCGGACGCCGGACCGCTGTACGGCATGGTCTGGCCGATCTTGATCTCATGATCGGACACCCCGGGCCCATACTTTTTCGCGACCGCAGGATTCGTCAACAAGCCCAACCCGGTCAATGCAAAGGCAAGTATCGCAAATGGTCTGAAGGTCATGGTCACACTCCTGTGTTAGCGCTCCATCGAGCGAAGGAAAACCCCCAGGTCCTCAACAGCTGCTAGTCTGCCCCGCTGGCGACCGTGCGAAACCGCGTGACCAGCCTGCGCAACAACCCGAGTAGTCCATAGGGCATCAGGTACATGAACAGAATGACGAATACCCCGTAGATGGCCCACGGAGCGGCCTGGGAGATGTTGCCCGCCAGGTTCGGCACAAATACGATGAACAGCGCCCCGAATATCGCCCCGGAAATGGTGGCCAACCCGCCCACGATCATGGCCACCAGGAAGGCGATGGACAGAAAGAAGTTGAAGCTGTCGGGCGCCACGAACTGCACGGCAATGGCACCCAGCGCGCCAGCGACCCCCGTAAACATGGCGCTGACCCCGAACGCGCCCGACTTGTACAAAGCCGTGTTGATGCCCATGACCTGGGCCGCGAGTTCGTGATCCCGGATCGCCAGCAGCGCCCGTCCGGTCCTACCACGCAACAGATTTCGGGCGACGACGAACATCACCACCGTGATCGCCAGAGTGAAGAAATACAGCCACTGATCCTGAGTGAGCGGGAGGCCGAACGGTGCGTCAGGCTTGATGATCACGATTCCCTGGGATCCGCCGGTCCACTGCTCCAGGGCGTGCAACTTGAGCAGCTGAGGCGTGGCCACCGCCAGGGCAAACGTGGCCAGGGCCAGATACAGCCCCTGCAGCCGCAGCGCAGGCATGCCGAACAGAAACCCGGCCGCCAGTGATATGGCTCCGGCTACGGGGACCGTCGCCCAATAGGGCACGCCCCAGAGATTCATGAGTATCGCGCTGGTGTATGCCCCGACCGCATAGAAGGCACCGTGGCCCAGGGATATCTGGCCGTTGTAGCCGGTCAGTATGTTGAGGCCCAGAACAGCGATGGCGTAGGCAAGCGTCAGGGTGAACTGGAACGTTCGGTACCCTTCCATCACAAACGGCAGCCCCACCGCAACGGTCACGAGCCCGAGCAGGCCCAGCCATCGCCACTGCTTCCGGGACAGTCCCAGGACCGTAGACCGCATCCGCCCCGCCGGCACCTCCATGTTTCCGGTCATCCTTCAGACCCTCGTGACGATCGGTCTTCCGAACAGGCCCGCGGGCCTGACAATCAACACGCCAACGATCACGACTAGTGCGACGGTTAGCTTCAGTTCCGTGCCGACGATGTAGGCACCGGCCACGTTTTCCAGCACGCCCACGATGAAGCCGCCGACGATCGCGCCCCAAGGGTTATCGATTCCGCCGAGCAGTGCCCCGGCAAAGCTGTACAGCAGCACGCCGCCCATCATGTTGGGCTCCAGGAACACCACCGGCGCGATCATCATTCCCGCCACCGCGCCGATGGCGGCGGCCAGGCCCCAGCCCAGGGCCAGCATCCAGCCCACCCGAATACCGACCAGCCGTGTGGAATCTGGATTTTCCGCACAGGCACGCATGGCCAGACCGACCCGGGTGTAGCGGAAGAACACATACACCAGAGACACGACCGCCAGGGTGACGCCAATGGACCCCAGATCGTGGGTGGACACTGGCTGTCCGCTGAATAGCGCGTCGGACGGGAACGGGCTGGGGAAGGTCTTGATCGTGTACGAGAAGATCCACCCCGCAAGACTATTGAAGATCACCAGCAGGCCGATAAACACGATGATGAGGGTTAGAATCGGTGCGTCCCGCACCGGCCACAGAATCACCTGCTGGATGAACACCCCGATGGCGAACGAACCGATCAGGGTGATGCCGAAGGCAACCCAATACGGAAGACCCGCATGGATCATGCTCCAGGCCATGTAGGTGGAAAACATCGCCATTTCGCCCTGGGCGAAATTGACCAGCGGAGTTGCGCGGTAGATGACCACCAGGGCCAGGGCGAGGATGGCGTAGACGCCGCCGTTGGCCAGCCCCGAGAGGACCTGTTGAATAAAGGCGTCCATGGCCTGTTCCTTGCCGGTCTTCAATAGCCCAGGTAGGATTTGCGAACGGACTCGTTCTGGCGGATCTCGTCGGTGCTGCCCGAGATCACCACGGAGCCCGTTTCCAACAGATAGGCGTGGCTGGCCAGGTTCAGCGCCAGCGACGCATTCTGTTCGACCAACAGCATGCTCACGCCGTCCCGCTCGTTGATCTCTCTCATGATTCGGAAGATGTCCTGCACGATCAGCGGAGCCAGCCCGAACGAGGGCTCATCGAGAAGCATCAGCTTGGGCCGCATCATGAGCGCACGGGAAATTGCCAACATTTGCTGTTCGCCGCCGGACAGCGTGCCTGCCTGCTGGTGCTTGCGCTCCTGCAGCTGGGGGAAGTACTGGTAGACGCGTTCGAAGTCCGCGTCCACGCCTTTGTCGCGGCGGGTATAGGCGCCGAGCCGGAGGTTCTCCTCCACCGTCAGGTGGAAAAAGGTGCCACGCCCCTCCGGCACATGGCCCATTCCCATGCGCACGATGTCCTCCGTCGATTTTCCGGTTATTCGCTCCCCCTGGAACCTCACGTCTCCCGAGGTTCTGAGCAGCCCACAGATTGCGCGCAGCGTAGTTGTCTTGCCCGCGCCGTTGGCACCCAGAATGGTCGTAATCTGCCCTTCATCGATCGTGAAGCTCACGCCATGAAGGACGGTTGTCGGCCCGTACGCCGCGTGAAGATCACTGACCTCGAGCAGCGCCATCAATCCGCCTCCCCCAGGTACGCCCGTATGACGTCCGGATTCTCCCGAACCTCGTCGGGTGTGCCGTCGGCGATCTTCCTGCCGAAGTCCAGAACCACTACACGGTCGGAGACGCGCATGACGAGGTTCATGTGATGTTCAACCAGCAGCACCGTCACGCCCATTTCGTCCCGCAGCCGCAGAATGATGGCGCGCAGGCTTTCCACTTCCTCGTGATTGAGGCCGCTGGCGGGCTCGTCCAGCAGCAGCAGGGTGGGACGCGAGGCCATGGCCCGGGCCAACTCGACACGCTTCTGGGTGCCGAAGGGGAGCGCCGCCACGGGAACGCCGGCGACCGACTGCAGATCGAGGAACTCCAGCAGTCTCCCGGATTCCCGGCGGAGCTCTGCCTCCTCACGGTGCACGCGCGGCAAACGGAGGGCGTTGTCCAGAAAACTGCTGCGGACACGGCAGTGGCCGCCGACCATCACGTTATCCATGACGGTCATGGTTCGGAACAGGGCCAGATTCTGGAACGTGCGGCCGATCCCCGCTGCCGCGATGCCGTGGCCTGGGATGTCGGTCAGCAGGCGCTCGCGGAAACGGATCGTCCCCAGATCGAACGAGTACAGCCGGCTGATGCAATTGAACAACGTGGTCTTGCCAGCCCCATTGGGGCCGATCAGGCCGACGATCTGTCCGGCACGGACCTCGAGCGACACCTCGTCCAATGCGACGATGCCGCCAAAACGCACGCCCACCCCGTCGATAGTGAGCACCGGCCGCGCTGCGGCCACCGCCCCGGGTGCTGCTACCATCCCTGTTCACCTCGCCGGCCGCTCCGGTTCCCTCTCGCCGGTCGCTCACGCTGAAGGATAGCCAGGGGCTGGAAAGTTGCAAGAGTCGATTGTCTGCCGTGCGAGGCGAAAAGGGGGGGAAATGGGACTGATCAAAAGTTTCAGAGGCCAAATTTCGGCAAATGGTGCGCCCGTTTGCCCTGGATCTGGACGCCACCCAGATCGCCGAGCTCGCCGGCCTCAATCGCAACACCGTCAACCGCTACCTGCGCGGGATCCGTGAGCGCGTCGCCGACTATTGCGACGCCAGCGCACCCATGGCCGGCGAGATCGAGGTCGACGAACCCTGCTTCGGCGCCCCCCGGAGCCGCGGCAAGCGCGGCCGCGGGGCCTTCGGCAAGACTGCCGTGCTCGGCCTGTTCAAACGCAATGGCTGCGTCTGCACCGAGATCGTGCCGAATGTCTCCCGTGCCACGCTGCAGGGCATTATGCGGGGCCGTGTGCGCCTGGACAGCGTCATCTATTCCGACCGCCGGGCCGGCTACAACGGCCAGGTCGATGTCGGCTATGGCAAGCTCTATCGAGTGGCATCTGACGGGGAACAGGGTCAGACACCGTCCTGGATTGCAGGCGCGAGCGGGCGGTGCGGAAGTGGGAGCGGCGCTGGATGTCGGAATGCGAGAACCGCCCCGCCGCGGACCACGGTTACCTCCCCGCGGCCATGCCGCCCGTTGCGTGCGCCTGTGCAGCGCGGCCCGCCGCCGCCAACGTCTCCAGCACCCCGGCCGTGGCGTCCCAGCCGATGCAGCCATCGGTGATGCTCTGGCCGTAGTTGAGCGGTCCGTCGGCCAGGTTTTGCTGCCCCGCGACCAGGTGGCTCTCCAGCATTACGCCGCAGATCGGGCAGTCGGGCACCTCGCGGATCTGGCGCGCGACCTCTTCTGCCACCGCCGGCTGGCGCCGATAGTCCTTGCCGCTGTTGCCATGGCTGCAGTCGACCATCAGTCGCGGCGCCAGCCCGGCCGCCTGCAGTGCTTGTGCCACCGCCGCGACCGACGCGGCGTCATGGTTGGCCGCCCGGCGTCCGCCGCGGAGGATGATGTGGCATGCGTCGTTGCCGGAGGTTGCGAAGATGCCGGCCACGCCCTCCTTGCTGACGGAAAGGAACTGGTGCGGTTCACGGGCCGCCCGAATCGCGTCCAGGGCGATATGGATGTTGCCGTCGGTGCCGTTCTTGAAGCCCACCGGCATCGACAGCCCGGAAGCCAGCTCGCGGTGCACCTGCGACTCGGTGGTGCGGGCGCCGATCGCGGCCCAGCTCACGAGGTCGGCCAGGTACTGGGGAGTGATGGTGTCCAGGAACTCGCAGCCCGCGGGCAGGCCCAGTTCCGCCAGCGCCAGCAGCAACTCCCTCGCCAGGCGCAGCCCGTGGTTGATGCGGAAGCTCCCGTCCAGGCTCGGGTCGTTGATCAGGCCCTTCCAGCCGATAATGGTGCGGGGCTTTTCGAAGTACACCCGCATGACCACGAACAGGTCCTTGTCGAGCGCGTCCGCAATCGGCTTGAGGCGCCGGGCATATTCCAGGGCAGCGTCCACGTCATGAATAGAGCAGGGCCCCACGATCACCAGCAGCCGGGGGTCCCGGCCTTGCAGGATCGCCTCGATCGTGCTCCGCGCGCGGGCCACCGAGCGTTCTGCCATGGCACTCGGCCGCAGGTCGTCGATCAGCACGGCCGGAGGCACCAGCGGGCGGGTGCCCACGATGCGTTGGTCGTCGAGGCGGCCGCCCGGGTCCGTGGTGTCGTTCTCGTTGTGGCGGCTCATGCCCGTCTCTCCGCTCCCGGCCTAGATCACGCCGCGCCGCATTTGGTCCCGTTCCATGGATTCGAACAGGGCCCGGAAGTTCCCCTCGCCGAAGCCCTGATTGCCCTTGCGCTGGATGATCTCGAAGAAGATCGGGCCGATTACCGCCTCGGTGAAGATCTGCAGCAGCAGACCCTGGCCGGGTGCGCCGTCGATGAGTATGCCGCGTGAGCGCAACGCCTCGACGTCCTCTCCGTGGTTCGGAACACGCGCATCGACGCCGGCGTAGTAGCTGTCCGGCGTGTCGAGCAGTGCGATGCCGCTGGCACGCAAGGCGTCGACCGTGGCATGGATATCGTCGGTGGCCAGAGCCACATGCTGGATCCCTTCGCCGCGATACTGCGCCAGGAATTCCTCGATCTGGCTGCGATCGTCCGCCGACTCGTTGATGGGGATGCGGATCCTCCCGTCGGGGCTGGCCATGGCGCGTGAGGCCAGTCCCGTGCGCTGGCCCTCGATGTCGAACTGGCGCAGCTCGTGAAAGCCGAACAGCTCCTCGTAGAAGCGCGCCCAGCGGTCCATTTGGCCGCGGCGGACGTTGTGGGTCAGGTGGTCGATGCGCGTGAGCCCGTGACCCGCGGGCCACCGGTCGACGCCCGGCAGGAACTCGAAGTCGACATCGTAGATGGAGCGCTCGCCGTAGCGGTCGACCAGGTACAGCAGCGAGCCCCCGATGCCCTCGACGGCGGGTATGTTGAGCTCCATCGGCCCGGCGCGGGAGGCCACTGGCCGGGCTCCGCCGGCCTCCAGAGCGCGCACAGCGGCAGCTGCATCGCGGACGCGGAAGGCCATGGCGTTGGCGCACGGTCCGTGCGTCCGGGCGAACGCCATGCCCTGGCCGGCGGGCTCGGCATTCAGGATGAAGTTGATCGCTCCCTGGCGGAACAGGCTGACCCGCTTGCTGCGGTGGCGGGCGACCTCGGTGAAACCCAGGCGTCGGAACAGCGCCGCGAGCTCCGAGGGTTCCGGCGCGGCATACTCGACGAACTCGAAGCCTTCGGTGGCCACGGCGCCATGCTGTGGCGACGGATGCCTGCGCAGCTCGGTCATGCTGTGTCTCCCGTGATTGGCGATGGGTTACGGACACTGTGTGTCTGCCAGCCTACGCGCATAAATGCGCAGCGTGCGCGCATTTCCCGCCTTGATGAGGGAGATTAGTGCGTGGATACTGCATAGGATCTTGAGATTGGGAAGCAAACATGCGCGAGATCGAAGTCGACCGCTACGATCGGCGTCTGCTGCGTGCGCTGCAGGAGGACGGGCGGCTCACCCACGTGGAGCTGGCGGGCAAGGTGCGGCTGTCGCCTTCCCAGTGCAGCCGGCGCCTGCGCAAGCTGGAGTCGCTCGGGGCCATCCGCGGCTACGCTGCGCTGCTGGACCGTCACAAGCTTGGGCTGGAGCTGATGAGCTTCGTCAGCGTGTCGCTGGAGCAGCACGGGCGCAGCCCCGCCAGCGCGTTCGGCGAGGCAGTGCTGGACTACCCGTACGTGCTGGAGTGCTGGGCGGTCAGCGGGGACTCGGACTACCTGATGCGGGTGGTGGCGCCGGATCTGGAGAGTTTCTCGAATTTCCTGTTGAACGATCTGCTGAGCCTGCCCATGGTGCGCAGCGTTCACTCGAGCATCCTGCTGCGGGAGCTCAAGTCGACCGGCGTGTTGCCGCTGTGAGCGCGCCGCGGGCCCGCGGCTGCAACCGGGAGGAGACCGATGATCGAGCTCGAGCACCCGTGTGACCTGCACGTCGAGCTGGCGGAGCCCCTGGAGATCGGGGACTCGCCACGTGGCCGACGCCGGATCATTCCCATCGTCGGCGGCAGCGCGAAGGGCGAGCGGCTGGCGCGGACCATCCTGCTGGGCGGCGCCGACACTGGCAGACCATCCTGGCCGACGGCACCGCGGAGCTCGACGCGCGCTACGCCATACAGACGGCGGACGGCGCCGTGATCGACGTGCGCAGCTTCGGCTACCGGCACGGCTCACCGCAAGTGATCCGGGCCATCGCCGCCGGCGAGCGGGTCGACTTCTCGCGCTACTGCATGCGTACCCACATGCGCTTCGAGACCGGCGCCGGGCCCTACCTGTGGCTAAACCGGGTCCTGGCGGTCACCACGGGCGGCCGGGAGCAGGCAGCGGTGCGGCTCGCGGTCCACCTGGTCGCCTGATATCCGGACGAGCCCGACGGCGCCAACGGCACCGAGCAATCCAGGACGGAATCTGACCGCAACAGCGCGGGCACTGGCCGGGACCGCAGGCGGGGTGCCAGGCAGGCCCTGAGGCATGGCAATACCTTGTTGCGCTTCAACGGAGAATTCCACATGGTGACGCACGGAAGCTGTGATTTCGCAGGTGGCCTGGTGGAGGTGGTCACGCGAGGCCACCTCATGGAGATTACACGAGGCGACCGGCTGGTCGCGGAAGGTGCCGTGGGGAAGTCCAGGGTGTTCCCACTGACGAACGAGCAAAAGTACGCGAGCATGACGGCCCAGAAGTCGCAGGCACGGATCGTTGTGCTGGACAAGACCCCGGAGCTGTACCAAGCGGTCGTCTCCAGCGGGCGTATCCATGCCCGCGGTACCGTCCACGGCCAATGCTCCTTCACGCTCTCCGCCCGATCCAGGTGAAGCGGGTCGGTTTACGGCAAGTCCCGGATAGCAACGCCATCCGGTCCGAATCGGGGGGCCTCAAACGCGGAAACGCAAGGAACGGTACTGCCCCCTTTCCGGGCGTCGGGGAAACCTGGGCTGACGACTCACGGATTGACTTTCGTGCCGCGGCTGATCTGCCTCCTTTTCCGCTCGGTGATCGGCTCTTCGAGTCCGCCGGGGCCCCTTCCCGGCTTCCTCAATACGCCATGTCACCCCGCGCGATCGCCAAGTGGTGCATCGCATGGTGGGTGCCGTAGACCATGATCCCCATGAACCCGAGTCCCTGGATCTTGGCCACCTGAGCCGGGTCCTCGGAGACCACGGTCAGCAAATCGCCTTCCTTGAGCGGCTCGTCGCTGACGTGCCAGCCGAATTGGCCGTCCATGGTCCGCCCATGCATGGCGAGCATCCGGTGGATGGCATCCAGCGTGCGTCCGCGGCCCGTGACCCTGATCCGCACCCCGTTCCGGATGCGGGTAATATCCGCCTTGGCGTTCAGTGCCACTTCGTTCATGTCGATCAGGTGCTTGCGCAGGGCCGGGATGTTCACCCGCGACCAGTGCGTATTCGGCGACGCCTCCAGCAGCCCGACGATCTCCGAGACGGTCCCGAACATTTCCTGACCGGGCCGCGTCGGCAGCGCGGCGGAAGGCGAATGCACCATCGTCGCGTGAGATGCGGTGTGGGCCGGGCCGGAGTCAGCCACGGCCGTCGCGGTGAACGGCAATGCCGCCAACGAGAACAAAGCACCAAGCACAAGGGAATGCGCTCGCATCGAAAAACCCTCCCATTGCAGTCGCCTGTACGTTAGCGTCCGGGTCCGCCAGACGCTATGATTGCAATCATAATCGTGGTGCCGGGGCAGTCATGCGCCAATCGGCAGGCTGGATCGAAGCGCTGACCGGAACAAATCGGACACGGCTGTCTGTGCGGGCCGGCGAGGCGGTTTTCCTCCAGGGAGCAGCCGTGACCGCCGTGTACGCGGTGAAGCGGGGTCGCGTGCGCCTTACGCGCCGCCTGGAAGACGGCTCGGCGATCGTCCTGCACGTAGCCAGGGCGGGCGAAGCCTTCGCGGAAGCCGCCCTGTTCGCCGACCATTACCACTGCGATGCTCTGGCCGATACCGATACCGAAGTCGAGGCCATCCCCAAGGCCGACGTACGGGCAAGGCTCGAGGCCGACCCGGGCCTGTGCCTGGACCTGGCAAGGGCCCTGGCTGCGCAGGTCCGGGACGTACGGGCACGTCTCGAGCTGCGCAACATCCGCTCCGCGCGGGAACGCGTACTGGCCTGGCTGCGCTTGCAGGCGGGGCGCGTGCCGGGCGAGGTGGAATTGGATCGCCCCTGGACGGCGGTCGCCGCCGAGATGGGACTTACCCACGAGTCCGTGTACCGGGCCCTGGCGAGCCTGGAGAGCCAGGGGACGATCCGGAGAAAAAGGAACCGCGTGTATCTGCCCGGCCGCGCAGGCGCCCCATCCCGCGACAGACCAACGCTTTCCATCTGATCCGGGCCGTGGGCCAGCGCGTGCTGCAGCTGCCCCCGGGGGCGGTCCACTCGGTGGTGGCTTTCGTGGGCCGGAGCACCTTCAAGACGAGGCTGCCGGCGAACGTCACCTCCGGCTCCGGGTTTGCCGCGTACATAAAGACATTCCAGCGGGTGGCGTTTACCGAGGACCAGGTGGGCCAGCTACTGCGCGAGACCGAGGCCCGGCGGCTGAAGCGACAGGATATCCTGCGCATAATGCACGTACGCAAGCTGCACCGAAGGGCGGATCCGGATGCGCTCCGCCCCTGCCCAGGTGCGGCAGTCGACTGGTTGTGCGCACTGCCAAACATGGAGCGGCTGCCGGTCACCAGTTCTGGGCCTGCTCGGCATATCCGAAGTGCAGGTTCACCCAGAACGTTGGCTGATGGCATGGAGAGCAGAGCACGACGCTACCTCTGGAAGATTGGCAACCCCCGTGGACAGGATCCCTGCTCGCGGCACGAGAGACGGCGGAGGCGGCATGTACGTCCCGGAGCATTTTGAAGAGACCCGGATCGGGGTGCTTCACGACCTGATGAGGAAGCACCCCCTCGGCGTCCTGTGCACTTCCGGTCAGGGAGGGCTGGACGCGAACCACATCCCGTTCCTGCTCGACGCGGAAGCAGGATCGTATGGCGTTCTGCACGCGCACGTGGCGCGCGCCAATCCGGTGTGGCGGCAGATCCGCCCCGAGGGCGAGGGGCTGGTGATCTTCAGCGCCGAGGACGCCTACATCTCGCCGAGCTGGTATCCGAGCAAGCACGAATTCCACAGGCAGGTCCCCACCTGGAATTACCGGGTCGTTCATGCCCGCGGAAGGATCACGGTTCGTGACGATGAGCGTTACGTCCGTTGGCTGGTCGCCCGGCTGACGCAGATTCACGAGGCCTCGGAGCTGGAGCCCTGGAAGATGGGCGACAGCCCAAAGGACTATATCGATGGCATGCTCGCGGCGATCGTTGGCATAGAGGTCGAGATTACCCGGCTGGTCGGCAAGTTCAAGCTGAGCCAGAACCGCGAGGCCCGCGACATCGAGGCAGCAGCAGGCGCGTTGAAGAGCCAGGGAAACACCGTGCTCGCTGAGGCGATGCTGGATGCCGCGCCTGGATCAGGCCCCGAGCGAGGTTCGTAGCGAAGCCAAGGGGGCCGGAATATGGACTGGTCCCCTTTGTCCGACATGCCTGCCCGTCACCCCGCCGCAAAAGCGTCAGCAGTCCGGTCTTCTTCCGAGTGCGCGGAGTAAGGTAGTCACATTTGACTACCCAATCGCCGATTCCAGATTGATCAATCCTGCCGATGCGCTCGTGCTATCGCCCGCCTACGCTGGAATCCGGTAGCTTTCGCAGCGGCCGCTCCGGTCCGGGAAACGTGGCGAGCACGCCCGCCGCGCGTCAGATCGCCACCAGCCTGGGCCGGCGTTGCGGCTGTCGTCGGTGACAGGAGGGGTGCCTCCTGAGCTTCAACTGAGGATGGATGCAATGACTGACTGGAAACTCAACGGGACCTATTTCGAGACCTGCAATTGCGCCGTGGCCTGCCCGTGCGTGTTCCTGAGTGCGCCGACTGAAGGCACCTGCACGGTCCTGGTGGCCTGGCACATCGACGAGGGGCATTACGGCGACGTCGCCCTGGACGGGCTCAACGTGGCACTGGCGGTCTACGCGCCCGGCAACATGATCGAGGGCAAGTGGACTGCCGCGGCCTATTTCGACGAGGAGGCCGATGAAGCGCAGAACGAGGCGCTGCACGCCATCTTCAGCGGCAAGGCCGGCGGACATCCGGAAGTGCTCGCCTCCCTCATCGGTGAGATGGTGGGGGCGAAGAGCGTCCCGATGCACTTCGAAAGCGACGGAAACACCAGCAGCCTTTCGATCCCGGGCGTGGCGGAAGCCGAGATCGAGCGCGTCGAGGGGCAGGGCGGGCAACCGATCACCATCGAAAACCATCCGCTGTGCATCGCACCGGGGAAGCGCGCGACGGTGGCTCGCTCGAAGCGGTTCCGCCTTAAGGACTTCGGCTGGGACTGGGCCCTTTCGGGCCGCACCGGCTTCTCGTCCACGTTCGAATACGCCTCGGCGGGGTGACGGCGATGTCTGCCGCACGGGTGGTGAGAGAGACCCTCCGTTCTGGCCGCGCGGCGGTTTGGGCCGGCATGGCGGCGATTGTCGCGCTCGGCTGGCTGTACATGGGGCACATGAACGTGGACATGGCGGCGATGGCCGGCATGGCGACGGCAGCTACGGGTGGCCTGGGCGGCCTCGTGGCCATCTTCGTCATGTGGGTCGTGATGATGGTGGCCATGATGCTGCCCTCGATCGTACCGACGGTGTCGGTTTTCTCGACCCTGGCCGGCCGGCGCAGCCCCGCGACCGCGGCACGCACGACGGCGATGTTCGTGGCTGGCTATGCGCTGGCCTGGATCGCCTATTGCGTGCCGGCGGCAGCCGCCCAGTGGGAGCTGTCGCGCGCGGCACTGCTTTCCGCGATGGGCCAGAGCACCTCCGCGGCGGTCAGCGCGGCCATTCTGGTGGCAGCCGGGGTGTTCCAGTTCAGCAGCCTGAAGAACGCCTGCATGGCCAAATGCCGCGCGCCGCTCGCCTTCCTGATGCATGAGTGGCGCGACGGGGCGACCGGCGCGCTCGTGGTCGGCCTGCGCAACGGCTCGAACTGCGTGGGTTGCTGCTGGGCGCTGATGGCGGTGCTGTTCGTGGTCGGCACCATGAACCTGCTGTGGATGGCTCTGTTCACGGTGCTGGTGTGCGCGGAAAAGATCGTCCCGGCGCGCTGGCGCGTCGACGCGATCGTCGGCGCCGGCTTCATCGCCTGGGGAGCCATGGTCGCGGCCAGCGGCGTGTTGTGAACGCAGATGCGTAAGCGGACCCGATCCCCTGTCGAGGACCCGGGGGATCCGGACGGGGTGTGGCCCGCCAAGAGGCCACTTTTACCCAATCGATGCGCGGCCCGGCGTGCTCTTGGACGGGCACACAGAGGCCTTCGCTAAGCAGGAGATGCAACTGCGGCCGCGACATGCCAGGAGCCGGATGATCCATCCGGGTACCGCAATGGGCCGAGCTTCTGAGCGCGTTCACGGAGGGAGAGGAAAACCACAAGCCGACGTTCGCCAGGGGGGCGTCGCCGGCAGACAGAGGCAGGCCTTGCAACGCGAGCCCTGGCGGCACCACCCAGCGCCAATGGCATTTATCAAGGCAGAGGGCGGATGCGCGCCCTCGGGGAAACCGGCCTTGCCCGTTACAAACAGTCCCGGAATCAGGGGCTTGGCATCCCGTGTAATCGCGAGATGGTCAAGCCCGGGGGGTGGAGATGGGCACACCGAATCGGTACTCGCTTACCGGCAGCGCTGCCGAAATGTATGAGCAGAACATGGTGCCGGCAATGTTCGCGCGGTTCGCGAAGGGACTGCTGGCTTTCGCCGAACTGCAGGAAGGCGAACAGGTCCTGGACGTGGCGTGCGGTACGGGCATTGTCGCCCGATTGGCCTGGCCGCAGGTCGCGCCTTCCGGCCGGGTGGTAGGGCTGGATGCCAACGCGGCGATGCTGGAAGTCGCGCGCCGCGCCGCCCAGGACTCCGGGATGCCGATCGAATGGCGGGAGGCCGACGCAGCTTCGATGCCCCTCGCCGATGGCGCATTCGACGCGGTGCTTTGTCAGCTCGGTCTTCAGTACTTTACCCGAAGAAATGCCGCATTGAAGGAGATGCGTCGTTTGCTGCGTCCTTCGGGACGTCTGCTGCTCAGCGTGTTGCGCCCCGTTCAATACAGCCCCGGTCATGCTGTCTTCGCAGACGCCCTGGAGCGTCATGTCAGCGCCACGGCAGCCGCCACGCGTCGGGCTCCGTTCGTGCTGTCCGAGCGGGACGAGGTGCGGGCCCTGGTCGCGGACGCGGGCTTTCAGGACGTGGTGGTCCAGTTGGACGTACGCGTGGTCCGGTTCCCTTCGGCAGAGGGGATGATCCGCATCATGATGGCCGGCACACCGCTTGCTGCGGCGATCAGTAAAGCGGACGACGCAGTCCTGGGGACGGTCATCACAGAGGTCACGAAGAGCCTCGCTGCCTATGAAGACGATCAGGGCCTTGGCCTGCCCATGCAGGCATGGGTGGTCGCAGCAAGGACATAAAGGGAACATGAAGGGACGTGCACACGCCCCTTCCAGGGCAGTATGGACGAAGCCCTCGGCCTTGGCGTGCAGCGTACGAGGTCGGTGCGTTTGTGCTTGATGCGAATCGAGAGGTCACGCCTTGCGCACACCGACGCTCAAATGATCGTAGCCGCTGGCACCGGCGGGAGAGCGGCCATGGCGCGTGGCCGTCTGGACGTGCCCGTCGCCATCGGTTGCGCGCACCATCAGCTCGTGGTGGCCGGAGGTGGGCCGCCGCCAGTCGTAGCGCCACAGGGACCAGGCATCGGGATGGTCCGCGTGCTTGAGCTGGCACGGCACCCAATGCTTGCCATCGTCCAGCGAGACCTCCACGGCCTTGATCCCACGGTGCCCCGCGTAGGCAACACCGGTCAGGACGACTTGCTGGTCCGCCTGCACCGGCCCCGGCGGATCCAGCCGCGACATTGTCTTGACCGGGACCTCGCCTGCCCAGCCGCGCTCCTGCCAGTAGGAGGTGGTATTCGCGGTCCGTTGCAGTTCGATGCGGGTGAGCCAGCGGGGCTGCTCCATCCCGTAGAGATCCGGCAACAGCACGCGCGCCGGGAAGCCGTGCACGGGAGGCAACGGCTCGCCGTTCATCCGCAGCGCCAGGAAGGCGTAATCGTCCAGACAACGCTCGATGGAAATGCTCGCATAGAAATCGTCCAGGCTGCGGAACATCACGGACTTGGCGCTGTGTACGCCGGCGAGCTTGCGAAGCAGGGACTTCAGCGGGATAACGTGCCACCGGGCATTGCTGATCAGGCTCCCGCCGACCGGGTTACCGATGCACTCGAACGTCTTGACCACGGTGCGGTTCGCCTGCTGCATTAGCGCGTGCCACTCGAGGTGCTGCACACCTCCGGACAGGTCGACCATCTTTAGCGCCCAGTTGCCCTGCACCGACGCCGGGGTCACCTGGGGGCGGAAAGACGGGTCGACCGCCACCACATAGAAGTCCTTATTGGGCGTGATGTAGGGGGTAACGTGGCGCGCCTTGCTGCCCCCATCGAAAAACTGCAGCAGCCCGAAAGCGTCCGCTGCTCCGCTACGCCCGGCCAGCACCGCCGTAACGGCGGACCCGCTGAGCACCTTGATGAAGCCGCGGCGGCTCAGAAAGCCGTGTGAATTTGCCATGGTTCCCCCCGGCGTTATCGCAAGCTCGTGCTGGTCAGCCGGTTCTCGGTTGGACAACCCGGATGACTTTCCGATCCCTGAACCGCTCCGGGATGTTCCGGTGACTGTAATCAAATTGAGCGCGCCGGGACAAAGTCACGGCCAGTGGCAAGCATAGCATTGAGCGGCACGAGAAGTTGGCGGGCAGCGCCCGGAAGCGTGACTTGTGCGAGTGCAGCTTCGCTGGCAAGCCGATCCCGGAATCTGTGCGCTGTCGGACAGCGACACATAGCGTGCAAACCCGCTGCACCACGTGGCGCATGGCTTCGGCAATAGGGGCGATCGCCCCGTCGCCTGTGCGACGACCTCCCACACAGACGATCACGTAGAAGAGACGACCGTACTCGCACGCCGCTGTGGTGCTGACCCCCCCAAGGGCACGACGACCCGGCGGGGGGCGGGGATTATGCGAGCGCCTGGGTGTGAGCCGCGACGAAGCGGTCGATTACGGTCGCCAGGTGGATCGGGATCTCTGCCATGGGAAAGTGGCCCGCGTTGGGCAGCCCTTCCAGCTCGGCTTGCGGATACCATTCCAGGAAAGTCGCGTGCATCACCTCCGGGGTCAGCGCGTGATCGTGCTCGCCCACCAGCACCTTCATCGGGGTGCTGGCGCCGTTGACCTCCTCCACGAAGCTGTCTTTCGACCAGGACTGCAAGTAGGCAGCGAAGGCGTCCCGCTCGCAGGCCTGCAGGGAGCCCTCGACCATCCGGTCCAGCCAGGCGTCGCCCAGCCGGCTGCCCGTGGTGAAGTCGATGATTGCGCGTCGGTTGGCCGGTTCATCGGCGGCACCCTCGAACAGCGCCAGCTGCTCGCCCTCCATCGGCACTCCGCTGGCCGGCACCGGGGTCATGGCGACCAGGCTTTGGATACGCTCGCGTGCCAGGGTGAGCAGGCGCTGGACCGCGTTGCCACCCATGGAGTGGCCGACCACGTGAAAGCTTTCCCAGCCGAGCTCGTCGGCCGCCTCCAGGGCGTCTTGGGCGTATCGGAGCATGGTGAACGGTCCCTGGTACCCGCGGGATAGGCCGTAGCCGCGGCAGTCCACGAACAGGTAGGTGTTCCGGCTAGCGTCGAGGGCGTCAAGCATCGGCTCGAAGACCGTGTGATCGCCGAGCCAGCCGATGAGCACTACCACTCCTTCCGGACCGTCTCCGTAAAGCCTGTGTCCTACCGCCATGTGGTCTCCCCCCTGTTGGCTGTTGCTCGCGCAAGCCTGGCGGCGTGCGCGACAAGGCGGCCCGTTGGTGTCCGGTGCATATGCATTTGGGCCGGGCTGTTCATCGTTGCGCTGGGACCCGGAGAGCAGGTCTTTCGCGCATTGGATTTGCCCAATTGATCTGCCCGTGCGCGGGCCGGGGGAGCCGCGGCAAGGGCCGCGGCATCCTGGGCCCACTGAAGGGGTTATGCCCCGGCGTTGGAGTCGGGGTTGTAGGCGGAGTTCGTCTGCGGACCACCCGTGTAGCCGTGCTGGTGCAAGGCCTGGAAGTTGCCGCTTTCGGCTTCCTGGAGGGTCTTGCCGGACACCCAGCCCTGGGCTCGGCTGTGGACCGGTCCGGCGCTCTGCAACAGCTTGTCATGCCCGGTGTTGCTGCCGGACAGGGAGCGGCTCTCGCGGGATGTCGCCTGGGCCTGGCCGGAGGTTTGGGTGGGTCCCGTGGTCCAGCTCGTCGCCAGGCTGGCGAAGGCCGCGGGGCTGGCGACGAGTCCTGCGGCGATTGCGGCCACTGCAAGCTTGTGTGGGACCGTATGCCGTTTCCGCATAGCTTCTCCTCTGGCTGTGAAAATCGGGAAATGTGCAGGGAGGCGAATGGCCTCCGCTATGCGGTCCGGCAGCGTGGCGGTGGCGAAAGTTCCATCGGCGACCAGGGGCGGTGCGGATCACGGCGTCGGGAACGGCGAGCAGGAACGCCCCGGCCGGCCGGGGCCGGCCGGGGGAACCTGTAACGGAGCCGGGAGCCGGCTCAGTGCTTCATGTAACTCGGTACCATCACCTTGTTGGTTGCGACGGACTTCGGCCAGACTACGGCTTCCTTGCCGTTCTGCCACTGGGTGGCAACCCCGGACACGTATTTCTGACCATACTTCATGGCGTGGGTGTACTTGGCGTGGGGCCCGTAAAACTCGACCCGGCCGATGGTACCCACGTAGTTGGTCTTCGCCAGCGCGCTGGCGAGAGCGTTGGCCTTGGTGCTTTTGGCCCTCTCGATCGCTGCCTTGATCACGTGGAGCGAGTCGTAGGTGGTGTACGCGTTATAGGTCGGGGTCTCGCCGTACTTCTTGTAATAGCGCTTGGAGAACGACTCCGTGGTCGGGGTCAGTGCGGCGTCGGCCGCGCCGTAGTTCTGGGTAATGACCCCGTTGGCGGCGCCGTTGGTATCGGCCCAGAAGCTGCCCGACATGGCCTGGGAGCTGATGCCGGCCATCAGCATCGGCACCTGGCGCTGGTGCCACTGGATTGTGGGCTTGGCGCCGACGTGCGCGATCCCGGTAATGATCACGTCCGGGTTGTCTTTCTGTATCTGATCGAAGATCGGCGTGAAGTCGTTGGTGGACGGATCGAAGCGGATGTGACCGAGGACCTTGAGCCCTGCCTTGGGCAGGCACTTCAGGTATTCCTGGTCCAGCGGCTTGGTCCAGTCGGCGTCCTCGCTCATGACCACCGCGGTCTTGTAGCCGAGGCCCTTGACCAGGATGTCGTGCGAGTATTGGCAGACTTGGCGTGCCGCGTAGTACGAGTTGATCACCTCCTCGAACACGTAGCGGTAGGCTGGCCAGTGGTGGTGCACCAGCTCGGTGATCTTCGTACTGGCGCCACCGGTCACGATGAACGGGGTCTTGAGGCGCACGGCCCACGGCTCGGCCGCGAGTGAGTCCTCACTGGCGAAGGTTCCGACCACCGCGACGGCGTGATCCTGCTGCACCGCCCGCTGGAAGGCCCGCACGGTGCTGCTCGCCTGGAAGTGGTTGTCAAACTTCTTCAGTACGATCTTGCGTCCGTTGATTCCGCCCGAGGCGTTGATATCTGCGGCCGCAAGTTCCGCGCCCTGGAAGATGGATCGGCCGTCGATCGCCGACCCCGGCGCGATGACGCCGATGACGATCGGCTTGGCGGCCAGGGCCACGGTCGGCAGCGCCAGCATGGCGGCGAGCACCAACAGCCCCCGGCGAAGCAGGGTGGTAAAACGATTCATGTGTGTATCTCCCCCCGGTTGTTTATGGCTCTTGCATGAATGCGAGGTAGGCAGGGACGGCTGCCGTTGACAATTTGCTTCTAATCCAAGCTGCTCGATTGAAGGAACGGTAACAGCTTGTCGTGGCGGCAGTGATTCCCAGTTCGATTCTTGGCCCGCGGGGGCGGCACGTCAAGTCAATCGTCTGGAACGCACAGGCGGCGGAACAGGTGGTTGCCGGCCCGGAGGGAGAAAGGGGACACGTGTTCGAAGGCTCCGTGCAAGTGACAACAGGTCTCCCTTAAGCGCCTTGCCGCGCAGTAGAACACGCTTTCCCGGTTCTGCGGCGCGCCCGCCGGAGTTCTCTATTGGGTCGGCTGCAGATCGCCCGGTCGGCTCCGCAGATGCCCATCGGGTTCAAGGCCGGCCGGGTAGAGGTCGGGTTCGGCGACCCGTGATGCAGATGCGCCGCATCAGACCTGTCGGTGCCTGACCGTCCCGTACCACGCTGCAATTCAGGTTCGGGGCTTCCGGATCCGTCCCCCGGGGCGGTGTCCAGGATAGTATGGGCCCGGTCTTTACATCCCGACATCTTGGCCGGCAGCGTCGGGACGCCAAGTTGCTGGCTGCGAAGACGCTGATCGCAGGGACGGGGAGGATGATCAGGCCTTTGCGACTGCCGTCAGCGAAACCGTGCCGAAGCGGGAGCAGCGTGGGATGCTGGAATGTGAGAGCTGACCACCCAGCTCTGCTTTCACCGGTCAATCAGCGGTCGGAGAGAGCCGGAATCCCAGAACCGACCCCGTCTTGATCAGCCGCTGGGACAGGCGTGAAGCGCTGCGGTGGTCGGTCGTGCGCAATACCATGCTGTGGCGGCAGACGCGGCCTTCGGAGTCGAGGCGGTAGCTGAAATTGGCGATGCTGAATCCGTAGCCCTCGACCAGTTCCTGCAGCGCGTCCGGGCTCAGCTCCGAGCCGCGTTCGAAGCGAATGTCGAAGCGATAGTGGGTTTGCGCGGGCATCCGCTCCTCCACCCAGCGGAAGATCGACAGCAGGCCGAGCGTGAGCACGACGGAGGCGATCAGCGGGAAGTAGAACCCGATGCCGGCCAGGATGCCGATGGCGGCCGTCATCCAGATCGAAGCCGCCGTGGTCAGGCCCCGGACAGAGATACCTTCCTTCACGATCACGCCAGCGCCGAGGAAGCCGATGCCGGTCATGATGCCCTGGGCCATCCTGGTTGGATCGAGCCCGATAGGGCTGGTCATTCCGTGAACCCAGTGGGCCTCATAGACGGTGACGAGCATCAGCAGGCAGGACGCGGTGCAGACGAGGGCATGCGTGCGGAACCCGGCGGAACGCCCGTGAAACGAACGCTCGTATCCAACCATGGCTCCGGCGACGAGCGCGGTGACCAGCCGCAGCAGCATTACCAGATTGTCCGGGGTCAGGACCAACGGGGCTCCTTTGACTGAAGGGGGACGGACCGGTTTTTGGCTGGGCGGCCGTCAGATCGGACCTTCCGCCTGACCAAGGATAGTCGGGAAACGCAAGGTCGGCGCCTGGCCGGGACCAACGGGCCTGTGCGTTATTTCCCGGCCGCTTTCAGGACCGGTTCCCTTCGCCCCGCATGCCATGCCTGGACCGCATCGCCGAATGCCCGGAACAGCGGACGCGAGACTGGATCGTGGGCAGCCCGGTACTCAGGATGCCACTGTACCGAAAGCGCAAAGCCCGGCGCATCCTTGACGTAAATCGCCTCGGGCGTGCCGTCTTCGGCATGGCCGTCGATCACGACCCGCGGGCCGGGCTCCTTGATGCCCTGGCCGTGCAGCGTGTTGGTCATCACTTCGGTTGTGCCGAACAGGCGTGCGAAGGGACCGTCCTCGCTCAGCCGGACCACGTGGCGCAGGGCAAACTTCTCTTCGATGGTGCCGTCGGGGGGCATGCGGTGGTTCATCCGGCCGGGCAGGTCGCGGATTTCCGGGTGGAGCGTGCCGCCCAGCGCCACATTCACCTCGTGAAATCCGCGGCAGACGGCCAGTAGCGGCTGACCGCGTTCGATCAGCGCGCGGATCAGCGGCAGGGCGATCGCGTCGCGTGCGCGGTCGAAGGTGCCATGCGCCTCGGTCGGCTCCTCGCCGTACTCTTCGGGATGCACGTTGGGCCGGCCGCCGGTGAACAGGAAGCCGTCGCAGACCTCCATCAACTCCGCGACCGAGACGTAGCGCGGATCGGCCGGTATCAGCAGTGGGAGCGCTCGCGCCACATCGGCCACGGCCTCGGAGTTCATCGCCCCGCCCGCGTGGACCTCGTAGGTCTTGTTGACCAGATGATGGTTGCCGATGATGCCGACGACGGGCCGCGCCATGTCAGTCCTCTCCGGTGCTCTCAGAACAGGATATGGGTAATCCGCGCGCGGGTGAAGGGCACCACCGCACGCACGCCGGTGTTAGGCACCCCGGCGCCGCGCGGTTGTCAACCCACAAGGGGGCGGGTGCATTTCCGCCCACGCGCGAAGCGATACCAATGGGCAACGCGACCTGGCAACCCCCGGCGAGTGCCGGACCGTACCTCCCGCTGATATACAGCGCGGAGCAGCACTACGGCATGCCGCACAACCTGCTCGCGCGGCTCCTCTACCAGGAGAGCCGGTACCGGGAGGACATCATCAGCGGCCGCACGGTTTCCAGCGCCGGCGCGGTTGGAATCGCCCAGCTGATCCCGCGGTTCTTCCCCGACATCGATGCGCGCGACCCGCGGCAGGCGATCCCTGCCGCGGCCCGCTACCTCGCGCGGCTGTGCCGGCAGTTCGGCAGCTGGGCCCTGGCGCTGGCCGCCTACAACTGGGGCCCCGGCAACCTGTCCACCAGGGGGGTCGGCAACGCGCCCGGCGAGACCGTCGCCTACCTGCGCCAGATCAGCGCCGACGTGCCCGGCGTCACGCTGCCCGAGAGCCTGGCGTGAACCGGAAAAAGACGGCACAGATCAATTCCTCCGCCTGTGGCCAAAGATAGAGTATCGGGGGCAGGTTTCGTCCGGCAGCCGGCAGTCGCGAGGGCTGGGTCCCCGCCTGACCGGGAACAATGGATCTCTCCCGCTTTTCAGATGCGACTGATCGCGATCCTCATTACCCTTGCCGGCGTCGCCGTTTCCACGGCGACCATCTTTCACGAGGGTGCACAGCAGGTTCTCCGGATCCTGGCCCTGGCGGGCTGGCCGATCCTGTTGCTGGCCCCGCTTCATTTGGCAGCGGTCGCCCTGGACGCGAAGGGCTGGCAACAGCTGCTGTCCGGCCATGAAAAGCGGCCCGGTCTGGCCTTTCTGACCTGGGCCGCCGTCATCCGGGATTCCATTGACGCGCTTTTGCCGGTCGTACGGGTCGGCGGCGACTTGGCCGGTATCGATCTCCTCTGCGCCAGGGGGGTCGCGCTGCCCGTATCCGCCGCCAGCGTGGTCGCCGAGCTCGTCATTACCCTCATCGCGCAAGCTCTCTTCACGCTGATCGGTGCCGCGCTTCTGTTCGCGAGCGAGACGCCGGTGACGTGGCTTGCCTGGGTCGTCGCCGGCGCCATGGCGCTGAGCATCCCGTTCGCAATCGCGGTCATCGCCGCACAGCGGCGCGCCCGCGTTTTTCGCTGGCTGGGTCGTAGCGTGCGGTACCTGTTCCGTCTCAGGCTGGCCGCAGTGGAGAACGTCGCCCGCATCGATGACGAGCTTTCCATCATCCATCGCCGTTACAAGGTCCTGGCCGTATCCTGCCTTTGGGAGCTTGCCGGGCTCATCGTGACGGCGGCAGAAGTATGGCTGGCGCTCGCGCTCATGGGGCATCCGGTGACGCCGGGGGATGCGGTCGTCATCGAGGGCTTCTGGCAAGCGCTGCGCAGCATCGCCTTTGTCGTCCCGGCGGCGCTGGGGGTACAGGAGGTCGGCCTCATCGCCTTCGGCTCCCTGGCCGGCGTTCCCCCCGACGTGTCATTGGCGCTCTCCCTGGCGAAGCGGCTGCGCGATGCGACCGTCGGCATCCCGAGCCTCGCGTCCTGGCTATGGTTCCAGGCGTGGCATCTGCGCCACGGATGAGACTGGCGGTGTCGGCCGGAATGTGAAATCGGCGCCGTGCCCCGTGGAGCGCGCGGGGTGTTTCCGCTGTGGAGCCTGGCTGCGCCGGTTGGTAATGTGCCACGCGCTGAACCGGAACACCGTGTGTTCCGCCACTCGAGGGCTGAGCCGGAAAGCCGCGCGCGGGCCCAGGGGTTTCCGGGATGCTCGGCGCGGTTCAGCATCGAACCTGGATACCCGACCCGATTGCCCGTGCCCCCGGGGAACGTCGATCAACCTCTGCGGAAGGAAGACTTTCTATGCAAGACCTCCAACAGGCCTGGACCGTCCTGCAATTGGGCGGGCCGATGGTCTACCCGTTGTTGCTGGCGGCGGTCATCACGGTCGCCATTCTGCTGGACAAGAGCTATGTTTACTGGCGCTACACGCGCCCGCCCGGGCCGCTACTGCGGCTTGCCGAGAGCCCCGCGTCCCGGTGGGCTGACCTGCAAAGCCAGGTCGCGGCGCTCAACCCCCAGCATCACTTCGCGCGTTTCCTGCAGGCCATCCTGCAGCACCGCGGCAGCCCACCGTGGTGGATCGAATCCCGGGCCGGAGATGAGGCCCAGGTCATCGAGCGTGCTCTGGGCCGCGGCCTCTGGATACTCGAGACCATCGTGACGGCGGCCCCGCTGATGGGGCTGTTGGGCACCATCACGGGCATGATGGACGCCTTCCACCTGATCGGGAGCAAGGGACTGGTGGCGCCCAAGGGCGTGTCCTCGGGCGTCGCCGAAGCACTGATCGCCACCGCCCTGGGGCTGGCGATCGCGCTGGTGGCGCTGTTCGGCTACAACTTCTTCTCCCGACTGCAGGCGCGCACGCTGGACGAGATGGAGCGCATCGGTACGCGCCTCGTGGACCGCGTCCGCCTGGAGGGCGACGGCGCGGGGGGTAGCCATGAAACTGCGTAGATCCCGGGAATACCGGCGGGGGCGGATCGAGATCATCCCGATGATCGACGTGATGTTCTTTCTGCTGGCCACCTTCATGCTCGCGTCGCTCTCCATGCAGCACCTGAACTCGCTGACCGTGAACCTGCCGAAGGGCAAGGCGGCGCCCATGAGCCGCAGTCAGCCGGTCACGCTGACAGTCACCAAGGAGAGCAAGATCTATCTGGACCACACCCCGGTCACGCTGGCCACGCTCGCCCAGACCCTGAAGCCGATGCTGAAACACCACGGCAACTCGGTGGTCGTGTCCGCGGACCGCGACGCCCGGGACGGCGTGGTGGTACGCGCGATGCTGGAGGCACGCAAGGCCGGGGCGAACCAACTGCTGATCGCCATCCAACACGAATGACCACCACCCCGTATCCGCCGCCCTTCTCCCCGGACAGCCCGCTCCAGCGGCTGCCGTGGATACTGGTGCTCGCGATCCTGCTGGTCGTGCTGGCGCTGGCGGGGCTCGGGCGGGTGTTGCGGGCGCCGCCGCAGCCAACGCACAAGCCGAAGCCGCTGCGGGCGCGTATCTACGAGCTGCCGGCGTCACCGGGGTCGGCCGGCGCTCGGCCCAGGCAGCAATCCCACCACCATGCCCCCAGCCACCCGGCGCACCGGCATCCGGCCGAAAGGGTCCGCCACCCGGCACAGTCGCATGCCGCGCCGGCGCCACACCACCCGGCCACCAAGCACCCGGCCACCAAGCATCCGGCGAAACGGAGTCAGGCCACCTCGCCCGAGAGCTCGTCCAGGAAGGGGGCGGAACTGGCGAAACCCGGACACCGGCATCCGCGGACCCCTGCCCATAACAAGCGCCGGTCCCATGCGGCGGCCAAGCATCCAGCGCCTGCGCCTGAGCACGCAAGGCCCAAACCACAACCGAGGATCGACTGGAGCAAGCTTCCCTCCCAGATCAATGCCGCAGTTCAGCAGAGCGAACCGTTGCTGCCGCAGATGCATGACCCTGACACGCTGGTGGCGCGCTACTATCTCGCCTCGCTGCTGAAGAAGCTGCAGCGGGTCGGCGACATGGAATATCCCGGCGAGCTGAGCGGGACGCCGATCATCAAGCTCGTGGTCGGCCCCCACGGCAACCTGTTGCACCTGACCCTGCTGCGGTCTTCGGGAAACCGTTCGCTGGACCAATCGGCTCTGCAGATCGCGCGGGACTCGGCCCCCTTCGGGCCCTTCCCGGACAAGCTCCAGCACCAGACTTCCCACCTCGAGCTGATATGCCGCATGAACTTCGAGGGTGACCGGGAAATCAATGCCGGCTACTGACAAGCGGTGCGGGCCGGGCCGGCGCCGCCCTGCGTCCGGCACACCGGCAATCGCGGCGCAGTCCCTTTCCGCCCTCCGAGCCGTCTTCCGGTCCCCGGCGGGGACTCCGGCGAAAGAACACCCGCCCCGTCACGGGGAATGGCGCGACAGGTTTACAACCGGGGGCTGGCCGGGAAGAATAGGTGCATACCCTTTTCCCGCGGGGCTCCGAAAGCACAGGACCGTATGTGGAACGACCAATAATGGCGATGCCACGAAGCATCGCTCGACGATCAACTCTATGGATAGCCCTGGCATTATTCTTTACCGCGCTGTCGGCGCATGCCGACCGGCCCGCCGGCGCGCGTCTGGAGCGGCTTGCCGAAAGAATTCACGCACAGGCCCCCAATATCAGCACCCGCGCCATCTCGGCTGCCATCAATGCCTATTTTCACGTCAGGCAGCGGAGCCTGACTGACAAGCCCCTGGTCACGGTCGTCGATTACTCTGTGCCCTCCGCCAGGAAGCGCCTGGCGGTTGCCAATGTGCGGTCCGGGAAGGTGCTCTTCTACACCTACGTGGCACACGGCAAGGGCAGTGGGGTCAAGTACGCGACCCGTTTCTCCAACAAGCCCGGGACGGACGCGAGCAGTCTCGGGGTGTACCTGACGGGCCGGGCCTATTACGGCAAGCACGGTTACTCCCTGCGACTGAAGGGGCTGAACGCCGACTACAACGGGGCGGCGTACCGGCGCGACATCGTCGTGCACAGCGCCTGGTACGTGAGCCGGAAGTTTGCGCGGAACCACGGCCGTATGGGACGCAGCTGGGGCTGCTTTGCGCTCAGCCGGAAGGTGGCAGGTGCCATCGTCAAGCTGATCCGCAGGGGCACAGTGCTGCTCGCGTACTACCCGGACCCCCGTTGGCTGCATTCCTCTCCCTTTCTGGGCGCTCCCGGGAACTAGGACGAATACCCTCCGGATCCCGGGTCTCCCCGCTACAGGTTCTGGCCTGCCGCCTCGTATCCGGGAAAGGACTCTTTCATCACGGCGTGGTTGAGCAGCATTTCCGCCTTGAGCCGTTGCCCCGCGCGATCGAGGATGCGCGTGCGCACCCAGTAGGATTCGGTGCGCTTGCTCTCGGACAAGGCCACGATCTCGCGCCGCAGCAGGTAGTCCTCGCCCACGAACAAGGGCCCCTCCACCATGCGGATTTCCAGGTCGGAAAACAGGCCGACGCTGGGCTGTTTTACGGGGAATCGGGCCTGGTCGCTGGTGTATTCGGCCAGGACGCTGACCATCTCCAGCGGGATGATCGCGCGACCCCACGGCGAGGCCGAGCCGTCCGAGTACCAGGGCGAGCTCTCGGTGATCTTCTCGAGCTTGTCATTGAGCGAGAACGGGTAGAGCTTGCCCATGTTCCGGTCCGGGTCCATGCGCACCGTCTCGTCCTCGGCCCCGGTCATGCCCACGTGCAGGTCCGAAAGGACCACCAGCTTCCCGGGCGGGTGCAGCCCGGCCATACGTTGCTCGAGCAGGGTCTCCCCATGGTCCGGACCCACGCTTGCGCTGGCTTCCAGCACCGGGCTGCCGTCGGCTTTTTCGGCCCAAGCGCGTGTGCGCATCGCCTCTTGTGGCGGAAGCTCGGCGAAGGCCCGCACGGATTCGCCCTCGACCACCATGTTCCGGAAGTGTGCCGAGAAGCAGCCGCGCTCGAACCAGTCCTCGCCCCAGCAATGAGCCAGCAGCGGCACGAACTGGCTGAAATGGGTCGGCCCCTCGATGGGCCCGGCCCGCAGGCCCAGGGACCCGGCCGTCGCGTCGTCGTGGATGGAGGTGTGGCCGGCATACTCCTGCTCGGCCAGCATCTGCCTGGGCTGCCGCAAGGGTCCGCAAAGGGAGAGTCGGGTGTCGAAGGTCATCGGGATCGGGATCGCTTCTGTTGGAATGTGGAGCGCGAGACCCGGGCCAGCCCGTTCCAGGTGGGGCCCGGCCGGCGTGAGCTGCAATGCGTATGGGCGAAGTCTAACATTGCGCACATGCACTGGATTCCTTTCCGGGGGCGCGATGTTCAGGATCAAGCAGATCGATCACGTGGTGCTGCGGGTCGCGGATGTCGACCGGGCGATGCGGTTCTATATCGACACTCTCGGCTGCGAGCTGGAAAAGGTGCAGGAGGGCGTCGGGCTGTACCAGCTGCGGGCCGGCTCGTCGCTGATCGACCTGGTGCCGGTGGACGGCGAGCTGGGCAGGATGGGCGGCGCCGCCCCTGGCGCCGAGGGCCGAAACCTCGATCACCTGTGCCTGAGCATCGAGCCCTTCGACGGCGGGGAGCTTCTGGACTACCTGCGGGCAAAGGGCTGCGACCCCGGGCCGGTGGAGTCCCGTTACGGGGCCGAAGGTACGGGACCCTCCATCTACGTGACCGACCCCGAGGGCAACGTGGTGGAACTGAAGGGCGCCCCCGTCGCTTCGTCCGCGACCTGATTGCCCGCCGAGGCCCGGGAGTCAGCCCGGGCTACGCGTCTCCCGGCCAGCGGAACAGCTCGGCGTAGTCGGCGCCGGTGCGGGCGCAGGCGCGCCAGGCGAGGCCACCCTCGGCCATCGCGTCCCGGATACTCGGCGCCACCAGCTTCAGCGAGCCGGCGGCGGCGCGGTCGCGCAGCCGTTCCAGGCGCGACCGGCCCATGACGGACAAGGCCCACTCCGGCAGCAGTGCGGCACCGGCGCCCAGGAACAGGCCGCGGCCGAACCCGGCGAGCGGGATCGGCGGGCGGATGCTCTCCAGCACGGCCAGCAGCTCGCGGGTACGGGCGTCGTAGGCCAACTCCGGGCGCACGGCATCGAAGAAGGCTTTCAGTTCCGCGACCGATGCCGGCACGTCACGCGCGCCGAGGGCTTCCGCCACGCGCGCGCTCTCGCGCAGGTAACGGTCCTGCATCGTGCGGGGTACGGCGCGGTAGCAATAGGTCTGGTAGCCCTTCAGGTAACACCAGACCTGGGTGCAGTGCACCCAGTTCAGCAGGTGCGGGTCCTCGGCACTGTAGGGACGCCCGTCGGGAGCGGTGCCGTGCACCCGGCGGTGGATGGCGCGCACCCGCGCGATGGCGTGCTCGGCCGGGGTGCGGGGCGCGTAGGTGGTGCGTGCGACGAAGGCGATCGTGTTGCGCAGCCGCCCCAGAGTGTCGCCGCGGAATTCCGAGTGGTCCCAGACGCCGGCAAGCGCCAGCGGGTGCAGGGCCTGGAGCATGAGCGAGCCGAGGCCGCCGGCCATCATGCTCGGGAAGTCCGCATGGATCTTCCAGGTCACCGTGTCCGGCCCGAAAAGGCCCGGATCGCCCGCCGGGTGGTCGTAATCGGGTGCCGGCGCATCGCGCCGCAGCACGCCGATGACCAGGTCGCGCAAACGGCGCCGGACCGGCGGTGGCAGCACTTTGATACCGGGCAGGTCGGGGGACCGCACGCCCGGATCGTCCGGGGATCGTCCGCGAGGGGGTGCTCCGTTACCGGTCTGCATCATGATTGCCTACCGCGGCCCGTGGCCGTTCCGAGTCTGTCCGCGCGCATTGCTCACCCGGCGGGAGTATAAGGGGTCGGAACCGCGTTGCTGCCGACCCGGGGGATCGGAATGGCCGGCGGCTCTTTATGATCCACATCCCGGACGGCAGGATCAACAGGGCGGGCGGTTGCTGGAGGATCATGCCCCGGTGTGGGACCCGATCCTGACCGGAACCGGGGCCAGGGCGTCTCCTATTCCGCCGTCAGCCGGTACATGGTGCCGACCACGCTGGGGCCGTAGCGTCCCGGGGCGAACGCCTCGGCCAGGCGGGCCTTCGCGCGCCAGCCCGTGCAGTGCCCCGGGGCGACCAGCCGCGGGCCGAACCGGGTCTCCAGGTCGTTCACGGTGGGCTCGATGCGCGGCTCCATGGGTTTGCCCGCGAGATGATAGCCCCCCATGACCGCATCCACCGGGAGGTCGGGGAACTGCTGTCGCGCCGCCAGGCAGGCGTTCACGATTCCCGCGTGGGAGCACGCCGAGAACACGCTCACGCCGCGGCCCCTGACGTGCGCCGCGAGGAAACGCTCGTCCATGATCAGGGGATCAGCCTCGCAGGTGTCGCCATGGAAGCTGTGGTGGCCTACAAGGCCGGCTTCGTAGCCGGTGACGCGCGGGATGGCGCCGCTGGCGAAGAAGTGCCCGTCGCCCAGGACGTGGGCCTCGTCGTGGGTGACGACGTCTCCGCCGGCGCGCGCGATCTCCTCGACGGCGGGCTCCGGCGGCAGCAGGAACATCTCGTCGCTCGGCAGGAGGATCCCTCTCTGGTCCGGCCGGTCGGGGTGCAGGTCCACGCGGGGCGGAGCGAGTCCCGCTGCCGCGCGTGCCGCGGCGATGTCGGCCACCACCTCGGGCAGGGCGCCGCTGTGGTCGAAGTGCCAGTGCGAGAGGAACACGCACTCGATCCGGGACAGGTCGACGTCCAGGCGGCGGGCGTTGTCGCGCCATACCCCGGCCTCCGGGCCGACATCGAACAGCACGGTGCGCTCGCGGCCCTGGTGGCGAGCGGTGAGCAGGACGGAGAGCCCGTGGCAGGCGCAGCATAGCTGGTCGGGGACCAGCTTGCACTGGTGCCCGTTCGCGCGACGGCTCGGTGGCCGTCGTGCCGCGACATGGACCATCTCGGGGATCTGCGGAACACCCTCGTCGATGCTGGAGAGGGTATCGGTCTCGTTGTCGACGAGCACGAGGACTTCGAGCGCATCGAGGTCAGGCACAGAGTTGGCAGAAGGGCGCATCGCAGACTCCGTTCGTCGGGGCTGTCCCCAATCGTAGCAGGACGGCGCACGGTCACCAGCCAGGCGCCGGACAGGGATTGCGGCTCCACCGCCGCCCGAACTGCATCGGAATCGTTCCCGGTCCCGGTCGCCCCGGCGCTGGGTGCGGCACCGTTGCCGGCCAACCGATTGCTGCCGGGACGTGCCCGAGCGATTGGCGACGGCAGTCCTCCCGCTCCGAGGAGGGGTTCATCCACCGCGTTGTCCCGGCAGGCCGAAGCGGGCGATCGTGCCACTCGCCGCGGGTGCTACGGTGCCGGCTTCCCGCCGGGGTGAGTTACCTCTACCTGGAGAAGGGGGTGTCCCCGGGGCTGGCTCTGTCCCCCTTCCCCGCGGCGCGGCTTTTGGGTTGCCGGAGTTACGGCCACGTGGCGGGCCGGCGCGCCGTCCCCAGACCGAGCCAGCGGGCGCTCACGGCGGCCCGCTTGGGATGCCGAAAAGTGGTTGGTGAGCCCGGTTCGTGTTGCACGTGATTATGGTCTTGACCGCGGTCAAGGCAGGTGGCGGTGCGCGGACTATCTTAGCACTGGATGCGCGGCGGCAAGGGATTCCGCCTGGCGTATCGACCCGGTCGGGGCTCCGTGGGGATGGATGGGCCGGGAAAACAGAACTGGGGCGCCGGGTGGGGTCTGATCATGGAGATCTTCAGCGACTCGCCCGAGATTGCGCACGGGTTGTCCCTCTGGCTGCGGCTGCTGGCTCTTGCGACGGTGCTGCCCGCGCTGTCGCTGACTTCGGGCTGCAATCTCGACTTTCTCACCGGCGGCGACTACACGGCTCCCGTCTCGATCCAGTCGTTATCGGCGACGCCCGCGGTGATCGACGAGCCCGGGGGCGTGGTCACGCTCAGTGCGACGGTGGGAGGTTCCCCCTCCTCCTGGGACTGGAAGCAGGTCTCCGGTCCGACGGTGAGCCTGACACCGGAATCCGCCACCGGGGCCAAGGTCGACGTGAGCGGCCTCTCGGTCGCCGCCAACACTGACCTGACCTTCTCGTTGACCGTCTCCCGCGGCGACAGCACGGCGTCCCGCAACGTGAGCGTGCTCGTCCGACCGGTAACCATCGACAACGCCCTCGGCGCCGACGGCCACATCGGCGGCTCCATCGACCGCATCGCGCGGTTCGACAACGGCGGCGCGGCCTGGATCGCCTACAACGTGGGCAGCAGGCTGGTCACCACGGTGCCGGGCAACGGGGATGCATCCGCGCCACAGTACCGTATCGATCTCCCCGGCGTGATCCGGGACATCCGGATCGTCTACCAGGGGGCGCAGCGCATCGCCCTCGTGGCGATGGGACGGTTCGGTGTCGCGGCGGTGGATCTGACGGTGCCGTCGGCACCGGTCCGGCTGGCTTCGGCGCCCCTCAACATCGACGACTATACGGGGGATCCCAGCGCCCCCTATATCGTGCCGATGACGGTGGACGGCGGCGGAAACGACTATCCGGACTTCGAGATCAGCGGCCCGGGCGACATCGTGGCGCTGGCGACCAACGGCACCACGGTGTGGCTGGCGGACGAGCGCTTCGGGATTCTCCGGGTCCCGCTGGCCACTCTCCTGGATCCGGGCAACCGCAATGCCGACGGCAGCCTGC
>Ga0102962_1000184_pt1 | contig 36207 bp, 36 predicted proteins | sample SalPonF2_C_D2_MG_FD_84519 | JGI IMG/M metagenome (GOLD analysis project Ga0102962, IMG submission 84519) | Salt pond soil microbial communities from South San Francisco under conditions of wetland restoration - Salt Pond MetaG SF2_C_D2_MG ...
AGCTCGGCATACCGGGTCGGGTGCCAGACCAGGAAGGGGGCGCCGAAGCAGGCGGAAAACGTCGCCTGCGGCTCGGTTACGCCCACTTCCGTGCCGGCCACCTTGGCGGTATAGCCGCTGATGAAGTGGTACATGGCCTGGGCCGGCGACAGGCGGCTTACCGGCGGCAGAACGCTGAAAGCGTCGCAAGTGAGGAAAATGACGTGATCCGGCACCGCGCCCATGCCCGGGATCTTGGCATTGTCGATGTGCTCGACCGGATAGGCGCAACGCGTGTTCTCGGTGATCGAGCTGTCGCTGTAGTCCACGCGGCGTCCGTGCGGCTCGTAGACCACGTTCTCGAGAACCGCGCCGAAACGGATCGCGTTATAAATGTCGGGCTCGGCCTCGGCGGACAGGTCGATGACCTTGGCATAGCAACCGCCCTCGATATTGAACACGCCCTCGTCGGTCCAGCAGTGCTCGTCGTCGCCGATCAGGCGGCGCCGAGGATCGGCGGAGAGCGTGGTTTTGCCGGTGCCCGACAGGCCGAAGAAGATGGAAACGTCGCCGTCGGGCCCTTCGTTGGCCGAACAGTGCATGGACAGCACGTTCCGCTTGGGCATGAGGTAGTTCATGATGGTGAACACGCCCTTCTTCATCTCGCCAGCATATTCAGTGCCCAGTATCACGAGCTCGCCGCGCTCCAGGCTCAGGCTCACGCAGGTCCTGGAGTCCACGCCCGGCAGCCTGTCGTCGGCGGCGAAGCGCCCGGCGTTGAAGATGACGTAGTCCGGCTCACCGAACGCGGCGAGTTCCTGTGCGCTCGGGCGGATCAGCATGTTGCGCATGAAAAGCGCGTGGTAGGCACGCTCGCACACCACGCGCACCTTGACGCGGTGGTTTTCGTCCCAGCCGGCAAAGCCGTCGACGACGTAGAGCTGCTCGCGGCTGTCCAGATAATCCACGGCCCGCTGGCGCAGCCGGTCGAACACGTCCTCGGTCAGCGCCATGTTGATCTCGCCCCACCACACCTCATCGGCGATCGCCTCATGCTCGACGATGCGCTTGTCCCTGGGGCTGCGGCCGGTTTTGTCGCCGGACTTGGCCATCAGAGCGCCGGTGGCCGACAGCGCCGAGCCCGGCTCGCGCGCCAGCGCCTCCTCGTAGAGCCGTGCCGGGGCCGGATTGCGCAGTGTGCGCGGAGCCTGGATGCCGTACTGGCGCAGATCGAACTCGCTCATACCTGCCTCTCGTTACCGGAATGCGTCACCCTGGGCGGATTGAGGGCGAACACCGCCGCAAGGTCAAGGAGTTTAAACGAAACCGTGCGCCGAGAATAACGCCCGCCGCCCGCTGTCGTTTCTTTGCAGGAGCAAGGCCTGCGCCCGCGGCGCGCGGTTTATGGCAGACTGCCGGCGTCGCCAGTCGCCTGAAGCGCCGCTCGTGAACGCTGTTTTCTTCGCCATCGTGGCCACCGCTTTCGGCTTCGCCGCCTGGGGACAGGTAACCGGCGACGGCACCGCGATGGCCGCGCTGAGCAAGGCCATGATCCAGTCCGCGGGCAGCGCTGTCACGCTCGCCATCGGCCTGATCGGGGTCATGGCGCTGTTCCTGGGGCTCATGAAGGTGGCTGAGAAAGGCGGTTTACTGACCATCATCGCGCGTCTGATCCGCCCGCTGATGGTGCGCCTGTTTCCCGATGTGCCCGCCGATCACCCGGCGATGGGCGCGATGATCCTCAATCTCTCCGCCAACGCACTGGGCCTGGGCAACGCGGCTACGCCGTTCGGCATCCGCGCCATGCAGGAACTCGACCGCCTTAACCCCAAACCGGGCGTGGCGACCGACCCGATGGCGCTGTTCCTCGCCATCAACACATCCAGCGTCACCTTGCTGCCCACCGGCGTGATCGCCCTGCGCGCGTCGGTGGGCTCGCACGATCCGGCCGGTATCCTGCCGACCACGCTGGTGGCGACCATGGTGTCGACCGCCGTGGCGATCACGGCGACCAAGCTCTATCGACGATTTGCCCCATTCGACGCTGCGCCCGCAGCCGGTCAAACGGCGCCCCGCCAGGCCGCGACCCAGGACAGGGACAGCGTGCCGGACGCCTCGGGCGCTTACCCGGGGTGGGTCTCCGCCCTGGCGCTGGCGGCGCTGCTGGCGCTGGTGCCGCTTACCGTGGTCTACGGGCGAGCGCTCTCGCCGTGGATCATCCCGTTGCTCGCGGTCGGCTTTCTCGCTTTCGGGCTGATGCGCCGCGTGCGCGTCTATGAGGCTTTCGTCGAGGGCGCCAAGGACGGCTTCGAGGTCGCGGTCAAGATTATCCCCTACCTGGTCGCGATCCTGGTTGCCGTGGGCATGTTCCGCGCCAGCGGCGCACTGGATGCCCTGGTCCATGCGCTCGGGCCGTGGACCGCCCAGGTGGGCCTGCCGGCGCAGGCGCTGCCCATGGCATTGCTGCGTCCGCTGTCCGGGTCCGGCGCCTACGGCGTGCTCGCCTCCATCATCCAGAATCCGCAGGTGGGCCCGGACAGCTATACGGGGTATCTGGTGTCAACTCTGCAGGGCTCGACCGAGACCACGTTCTACGTGCTCGCCGTCTATTTCGGCGCGGTCCAGGTGCGCCACATCCGCCACACGCTGGCCGCCGCGCTCACCGCCGATCTCGCCGGCATCGCCGCCGCGGTCGCGATCTGTTCCTATCTTTACCGCTAGCGCCGCGCGCCCGTGGCAATCGGCGGCGCTTCACGCGACAATAGGCGCTTTCCAACCACCCGCAGCATTCCCTTCGTGTGCATTAGCGAAGCCCAACGCGCGGCGTTTCGGGAGCGGGCGCGCACGCTCGCCGGCCTCGACACGGCTGCTTATCGCGCCTTTGGCAAGGACCCGCTGGAGCCCATCATCGGGCTGGGGCCGCCGCAGGCGCGCGTGGGGTTTTTCGGGCGCGACCCCGGGCGTGAGGAAGTCCGCCATGGCCTGCCGTTCATCGGCGCCGGCGGGCAGGTGCTGCGCGCCGCGCTTTACCGCCACCTCTACCGCCAGGCCATGCCCGACTTCGCGGCCTCGATCGCGGTGGGCCGGCACTTCTTCTGGGCCAATACGGTGCCCTACAAGCCCGCCGGCAACCGCGCCTGGCCCATGCGCGTGAAGCGCCCGTTCCAGCCCTTGGTGGCCGCGCTGCTGGTGCACAACTGGCGCGGCGCGGATCTCATCACCCTGGGGCGCGAGGCGTTTCTCTGGTTCGGCGTCAACCAGGACCGGGACACGCGTACTAAGCTGGAGGCCTTCTGGCGCCGCCCGGATCGCTTCAGCGCCGTGCTGTGTACGCGCTTCGCCGTACCCGGGGGGGCTGCGCGCACACTGCGCCTGCACCCACTACCCCACCCCTCGCCGCTCAACGCCACCTGGTACAAGCGCTTCCCGGCACTGCTGACGGCGCGCCTGGAGGCGCTCGAGGTGCGCCCGGACAATCTCGCGCTGACGCGCGCCAGCGTGTCATGAACGCCCGCGGGCAGCCGCACCGCGCGGGCATGGCCGCGGCCGCGGCCGCATTCATTTTGTGGGGGTTTCTGCCGTTGTATTTTCACGCCATCGGCCCGCGCGTGTCGGTGTGGGAAATCCTCATGCACCGGGTCCTGTGGGCAGCCGTGCTGCTCGCGGCATTCACGCTGGCGGCCGGGCGCACGGCACGCGTGCGCGCGCTGCTGGCGCGCCCGCGCACGCTGCTGGCTTTGTGCGCGAGCGCGGGCTTTATCGCCGTGAACTGGGGTGTTTTCATCTGGGCGGTCACGCACAACCATGTGCTGGAAAGCAGCCTGGGCTACTACATCAATCCGCTGCTCAACGTATTCCTGGGCTTTGCGTTTCTCGGCGAGCGCCTGCGCCCGCCGCAGATCGTGGCGGTGGCGCTCGCCACCGGCGGGGTGCTGGTGATGATCGTCGCGTTCGGGCAAGTGCCCTGGATATCGCTGATTCTGGCCGGCTGCTTCGGCAGTTACGGGCTGATCCGCAAGCAGGCCGAGGTGGACAGCGCGACCGGCCTGCTCGCGGAGACGGTGCTGCTGTCACCGCTGGCGCTGGCCGGGCTGGTCTGGCTGTACAGCGACGGCAGTGCCATGTTCCTGCGCAGCGACCTGCGCATCGATCTGCTGCTGGCGGGGGCCGGTGCGGTCACGGTGGGACCGCTGGTGCTGTTTGCGGCCGGCGCGCGGCGCCTGCGTCTGGGCACGCTGGGCTTGTTTCAGTACATCACCCCGACCCTGCACTTCCTCACCGGCGTATTCCTGTTCGACGAGGCATTCACGCGCGCCGACGCCATCACCTTCGCCTGCATCTGGTGCGGGCTGGTGCTGTTCACCGCGGATAACTGGCGCGTACAGCGCCGGGGCAGTGCCTAGGCGGTGCTGGTCGGCCGGGGACGGGCCGGCTGCACCGCCGTTCAGCCGGCCGTATGCCCACCGTCGACGGGAAGCGCCACGCCGGTCATGAAGCCGGCCTGATCCGAGGCGAGAAAGCCGATCGCCGCCGCCACTTCCTCCACCGAGCCGAGGCGCCCCATGGGAATGGCCTGCGCATAGTCAGCCTTGCCGCTGGCGGCGGGAAGACCGAGCTGTCCCAACTCGCGGTCTATCATCGGCGTGTCGGTATCGCCGGGGCATACCGCGTTGACGCGGATGCCGTCGCGCGCATGGTCCAGCGCCATCGCCTTGGTCATAAGCACCACCGCCCCTTTACTGGCGCAATAGGCGACGGCCTGCTCGCCGCCGACCAGGCCCCAGTCCGAGGCCACGTTGACGATGGCGCCATTGCCCTGCAGCCGCATCACGCGCAAAGCAGCCCGGCACAAGTAAAAGACGGCGCTCACGTTGGTGGCGAGCGTGGCTTCCCACTGGGCATCGCTGGTATGCACCGCATCAGCCCGGTAGAGCACCCCGGCACTGTTGACCAATACGTCCAGACCGCCCCAGTACCCGCCGACGGTCTCCACCAGCGATTCGCAGAATGCGCCATCGCGCACGTCCCCGGCCACAAAGCGCGCCTCGCCCCCGCTGCGGCACACCTCGCCGGCCACCGCCTCTCCGCGTTCGCGGTCACGCCCGGTCAGCAAAAGCCGCGCGCCGCGCGCACCAAACCAGCGCGCACACGCTGCCCCGATACCCGAGGTTGCCCCGGTTACGATGACGCGCTGTCGTTGCATGCTTGCGTCCCGCTCATCCCTTCCCACGATCCACCCATGGATGTTCCCGCTTCACCGCGATTTACCATGGCTCCGCGCACCGATCAATACGCGCCCGGCGGCGCGGGCGTCTGCGCGATGGCGTCGGCAAGCGCCGCGGGCGCGTCTTCGGGCACGTAGTGGGAAGCGTGCGCCAGCGTCACGACGCGCGCCCACGGCAGTAGCGCGCGCCAACGGCGCAGCACGCGCGGATGGCCCAGCGCCGGGTCCCGCCGTCCCCACACCAGCGTCACGGGCTTGTCCTGCAATTGCCCCAAGCGCCCAGCGATCTGCGCCAGCCATGCGCTTTGCGTGCGGATACTGCGTGCCAGCATCCAGGCCGCGTGGCCGCGGCCGTCGTCGGCGAGCGGCGCCCGGTAGGCGTGGCGAACCTCTGGCGTCAAGGTCCCGCGGCTCGCCATGCCCAGCGGCATCAGCCAGCGCGCGAAGGCGTTGCAGCGGACCTGCAGCGGATGCCCCGGCCAGCGTCCTCCCGCCAGCGCCGAAAACAGGCGCAGATCCGGCGTCGGCGGCCAGCACCAAGTGTTGCTCAGCACCAGTCCGGCGACGCGCTGCGGCCGCTGCAACGCCACCCACAACCCGATCGGGCCGCCCCAGTCGTGGCCTGCGATGATCCAGCGCCCGGACACCCGGGAATGCAACAGGTCCAGCACGCACTGGGCGTGCTCCTGCGGCGTGTAGCCGTAGTCGGGCGGCGCTTGCGACAGGCCGAACCCCGGATAATCCGGGGCGACACAGCGCCACGCCGGACGCAGTGTGCGAATGACGTCACGGTACAGGTAGGACCAGGCCGGGTTGCCATGCAGGAGCACCACATTGCGACCGTGGCCCTCATCGACATAGTGCACCTGCGCCGAGCGCCAGCGCTGCCAGTGCGCGGCGAAAGGCGAAACGGGTGTCGACGGCCACGGATCGCCAAACACCGGCGCGCCTAGGTCCCGCCGCCGGAGCCGTTGTCGCGGTCGCTTTTGTCCTGGGTCACGGGGGACTGCCCCTTGTAGCCGCCAACGGCGTCTTTTTTCACGGGTGACTGTACCCGGTAGCCGTGCTTGTGCGCCTCGTAGCCGGCGGCACCGCCGGCCGCCGCGCCGGCGACGAAGATACAGCCCTGCAGGCTTGCACAGACCAACAGCCCGGTAGGCAGGACGCGCGGGCGCAAAAGTCGACTCATGACGGAAGTCCCTGCTAGCGGTCTCTATTATGCGATTGTAGAAGGCATCGTCGCCAAAGTAACGGAGCGCAGCGGCGCGACGAGCGGTTAGCCGCGGCACGTCTGGGTCGCTGTCTATCCCGCAGGCCGCATTGACACGCACCGGCCGCGCTTATATCCTGACTAAACTGTTCAGTTTAGTTCAGCCGGGTCTTCGGAGGGACGATGCCCGTGCTCGTGCAGCGCGTCCCCCGCCCCCAATATACGCACCCCAACGCCGTCACGACGGCCGCCCGCGGCCGCCGCCGCGCGAGTGCGGACGTTAGGAAACCCCATGCCCACGGATAACCCGCAACAACACGACGCGCACCGGGCTACCCGCCGACGCCGGCGACGGCGCCTGGTGCTGATGGGCGCGCTGGCGCTGGTGTTCATCGCCTGCGGCCTCGCCTACGGCGTCTACTGGTATCAGGTATCGCGCTTCTGGGTGAGCACGGACGACGCTTACGTGCACGGCAACCAGGTAGCGCTGATGTCGCAGGTGAGCGGTACGGTCACTGCGGTCGACGCGGACGATACCGATCGGGTGCGCCAGGGACAGGAGCTGGTGTCGCTGGACCATTCGGATGCGCGCGTGGCGCTCGATCAGGCAGAGGCCAAGCTCGCGCAAACAGTGCGTCAGGTACGCCAGCTCTATGCGCAGGCGGCCGAGCAGGAGGCGGTCATCGCCGAACGGCGTGCGGCACTTACCCAGGCCCACGACGACTACCTGCGGGATAAGCGTCTGGTGGCCAGCCACTCGGTTTCTCAGCAAGCGTTCCAGCACGCCCAGACCCAATGGCGGACCGCGCAGGCGCAGTTGCAGCAAGCCCGCCACCGCCTGACCTCCCTGCGCGCGCAAACGGCCGGCACCGATCTGCGCCATCAGCCGGATGTGCGCCTGGCCGCCGCCGGCGTGCGCAGCGCCTATCTGAACCTGCGGCGCACCACCATCGTGGCCCCGGCGGACGGCTTCGTCGCCAAGCGCACGGTGCAGGTGGGCCAGCAGGTACAGCCTGGCAATCCGCTGATGGCCGTGGTGCCGCTCAACCAGATCTGGGTCGAGGCCAACTTCAAAGAGACCGAACTGGGCAAGATGCGCATCGGCCAGCCGGTCACCGTGCAGTCGGACTTCTACGGGTCGAGCGTGACCTATCACGGCCGCGTGGCCGGTATCAGCCCGGGCACGGGCAGCGTGTTCGAACTGCTGCCGCCACAGAATGCGACCGGCAACTGGATCAAAGTGGTGCAGCGGCTGCCCGTGCGCATCACGCTGGAGCCGACCGAGCTGAAAAAGCATCCGCTGCGCCTGGGCCTGTCCATGCATGTGGCGGTCAACGTGCGCGACACCTCCGGCAAGGCACTGGCGCGGCAACCGGTGAGCGAGCCGCTGTACAAGACCGACGTCTACCGCCGCCAGCTTGACGGCCTGCACGCGTTGATCAAGCGCATCATCGCCGCCAACAGCGGGGACACGGGTGGCCATGGCGGCTGAGGCCGCGGCGCACGCTGCGCTGCCGGCGGGTCAGCGCGTCGTCGTCACGCTGGCCTTGGCGCTGGCGGTGTTCATGAACGTGCTGGACATCTCCATCGCCAACGTCTCCATCCCCACCATCGCCGGGTTTCTGGGAGTGAGCGCCGATCAGGGCACGTGGGTGATCACCTCGTTCGCGGTCGCCAACGCCATTGCGGTGCCCGTGTCGGGGTGGCTGGCGCGTCAGATCGGCGAGGTGAAACTATTTGTTGTGTGTACGCTCCTGTTTACGCTGTTTTCCTGGTTGTGCGGGTTTTCCTTCACCTTCCCCATGCTGCTCGTCTTCCGGGCGCTGCAGGGCGCTGTGGCCGGACCCATGATTCCGTTGTCGCAAAGCCTGCTGCTCGCCAACTATCCGCACGATCAGCGCGGCCTCGCCAACGGCATCTGGGGCATGACGGCGGTGGTGGGGCCGGTGGCCGGACCCATCCTGGGCGGCTGGATCACCGACAACATCAACTGGTCGTGGATCTTCTACATCAACGTGCCCATCGGGCTGTTCACGGCGTGGCTGACGTGGACGATACTGCGCGACCGGGAAACCCCGATCCGCCGCCAGCGCGTCGACGGCGTGGGGCTCGGGCTACTGGTGGTCGGCGTGAGCTGTCTGCAGATCATGCTCGACCAGGGCAATGACAAGGCTTGGTTCCAGTCCACCACGATCGTCGTGCTGGGCATCGTGGCGCTGGTGGCGCTCAGCTTTTTCGTGGTCTGGGAGCTCACCGATGAGCGTCCCGTGGTGGATCTGCGGTTATTCCGCCGGCGCAATTTCGCCGTGGCCACCGTGGCCATGACCTTCGGCTACATGACGTTCTTCAGCGCGATCGTGATCTTTCCGCTATGGCTGCAGACCCAGCTCGGCTACACCGCAACGTGGGCCGGCTTCGCCACCGCCTCGTTCGGCATCCTGGGCTTTTTCTTCTCACCGCTGGTGGGACGGCTGGCGGATAAGGTCGACGTGCGCCTCATCGTCACCGTGGGCTTCCTCATATTTGCCGGGCTGTCGTTCCTGGCCGGACACAACAACACCCAGGTCACATTCTGGCACGTGTTTCTGCAGCGCCTGCCTTGGGGCATCGGCACCGCCTGCTTTTTCATACCGCTGATCACGCTCTCGCTTGCCGGGCTGCCTTCGAGCGAAGTCGCAAGCGCGTCCGGCCTGTTCAACTTCGTGCGCCAGCTGGCGCTGGGCTTCGGCACCTCCATCAGCGTCACCCTTTGGGATGATCGGGCGTCGCTCCACGACCACCGGCTGAGCGCACACCTGAGCCCCTATGACCCCGTCACCCAGCACTGGCTTAGCCAGCTCCATGGCCTGGGCCTTTCCGCCGCGCAGATCCACGAACGCCTCGCCGGGGTGATCAGTCAACAGGCTTTCATGCTTGCCACCAACGACATCTTCTGGGGCTCGGCGTGGGTATTCGCGCTCCTCATCGGCCTGATCTGGCTATCGCGACCCAGCGCGGGCCGCACCGAAGCCATCGAGCCCGGCGGCCATTAGGGTGGCCGTGTTGTCCACAGCCACCACCGACCGTGTAGAATGATTCTAATTGAGTCTGAGAGGACTGTCCCCGAGTCAACGGTTTTTCTATGGAAGACAAACGCATTCCCCCTCAGAGCACCGACTCCACTTTCTACCTCCTGGCCGTGCTGGGCGGGCTGTCGCTGCTGTTCATCATCGCCGGCGTGGCCAATATCGAACCGATTATCCACGTGTTCGAATGGCTGGCGGTGGTGCTATGAGACCCGTCTAAGGGCTTCCGTGCCCTTCGGGCGGATGCGCATCACACCGGCTGGTCATCCAGAATCGCTTCGATGCGCTCCATGACATCGGGCGTCAGCCGCGCCACCGCGTCGAGCGCTTCGAGGTTGCTTGCGAGCTGCTCGACGCCCGATACGCCCAGTATGACGCTGCTCACATTCGGGTTGCGCAGGCACCAGGCAAGCGCCATTTGCGCCATCTCCAGCCCCTGGTCGCGGGCGACTCGGGTGAGCTCGCGCGCCTTGGCCAGGCGCGCCCGGCCTTCTTCGCTTTCGTAGCGGGTGCGCAGCCACTCATAACCCGGCAGATTGAGCCGGGAGCGCTCCGGCACGCCGTCGTTGTATTTGCCCGTGAGCACGCCCGAAGCGAGTGGCGACCACACCGTGGTGCCCAGACCGATTTCCGAGTACAGGCGGGCGAATTCGTGCTCCACGCGCTCGCGGTGGAACATGTTGTATTCGGGCTGCTCCATGGTCGGCGGCGTGAGCCCATACTGGCGCGCCACGGCATAAGCTTCCATGATCTGTTGCGCCGACCATTCCGAGGTCCCCCAGTACAACACCTTGCCCTGCTGGATCAGGTCGTGCATGGCGCGCACCGTCTCCTCGACGGGCGTTTCCGGGTCCGGACGGTGGCAGAAGTAAAGATCGAGATAATCGACGCCCAGCCGTGAAAGGGCCTGGTGGCACGCTTCGACCACATGCTTGCGGCTCAGGCCGCGCTGCGTCGGCCTGGGCTCGCTGGGGGCGCCGAAAAAGACCTTGCTGGAGACACAGTAAGCGTCCCGCGGCCAACTCACGCGCTTGAGCACCTCGCCCATCACGCGCTCCGATTCCCCGGACGCGTAGGTCTCGGCATTGTCGAAGAAATTGATGCCGGCGTCGAACGCGGCCTCCATGCAGGCCTGCGCTTTTGCCACGTCCAGTTGGCGGCCGAAAGTCACCCAGGAGCCCAGTGACAGGGCGCTGATCTTCAGCCCGGAGTGGCCCAGGCGGCGGTATTCCATGATCCTTTGCCTCCACTTTGTTGCGGGTGGCGCCCGGCGTAGCGGGCCGGTGTCGGGACTGGCGGGCATGCTCGCACCGCACCCCGGGCCGGTCAACGCACGCGCCGCCGCAGTTCAGTTGTCGGCCGCGTCCGGCGCCAGATCCAGATCGGGGGGCAGCGTGACCTCCAGGGCCACGGGAAGGTGGTCGGAGAGCGGCTCCTCGATCACGCAGGCGTGCTCGATCTTGAGGGTGGGGGTCACCAGGATATGGTCCAGATCCCTCCGCGGCTGCCAACTGGGATAGGTGTTGAGGGTCAGCGCCGGCGCCCGCAGGCGCGTGTCGCCCAAGGCATCGGCCGCCATCAGTTCGTCGATGCCGCAGTTGGTGTCGCCCATCAGGATGACGTGGCGGTAGTCGCGGATCAGGCTGCTGATGTAGGCCAGCTGCTGGCGGCGGGTGCGCGGCCCCAGCGCCAGGTGAGTCACCACGAGCAGCAGCGGATTATACACCCGGCCGAAACGCACCACCAGCACGCCGCGCCCGGGGATCAGGCCGGGCAGGCGGTGCTCGGTGATGTGAACCGGGGGCGGACGGCTGAGCACTCCCAGACTGTGCTGGGCCAGTTTGCCGAAGTCACGGTTGATTTGCGCATCCCAATGGGGAAAGCCGGCGCGCTCGGCCAGGTAGCGGATCTGGTTGATATTGCGGGTGCGCATGCTGCCGGCGTCAGCCTCCTGCAGGGCTACGATGTCGTAGTCGCGCACCAGGCGGGCGATGCGGTCGAGGCTTTCGCGCGCGTCCGCGTGGGGCAGGACATGGCGCCAACTGCGCGTGATGTAGTGGTGCAGGCGCTCGGTCTCCATGCCCACCTGAATGTTGAAGCTGAGCAGGCGTAGACGCTCCCCCGCCTCCGGGGAGGACGCGCGATGAGCATTCGCCGCGTGCGCGGCTGCGGCCGGCAACGTACCGTGGCGGGCGCTCATCCGGAGCGCGCCACTAAGCGGAAAGCCGGTGCTGAGATGGGCGTCAGCTCGGCGCAGGGCTTGGACATAGTGCGTCTATAATCCGCGGCGGGCATGGCTCGCGCAAGCGCTGCCGCTGTTGTTTCCTGATTAAGTCATGTTATAGGATGTTTAGCACTGTGGTTAAGGGCGGTCGATAAGGTATCGCCGTCCTGCGGTTTTCAGGCGCGCTGTGTTGACGCCTTGCTGGGGGAGAAGCGACTCGGCGCGGTGCTGCAAGCGGGCTGTGCGAGCCCGGCACCGCTCAGTCGAGGCAACCGACAACCACAAGCAAGAACGCCTTTTAGGCGACTGGAAAGACGATGAGCCGCGGTCAAGCGCGGCTTTTTTTTGCTCCACCCATGGCGAGGCAATCCCATGTCGGTTCGCCAGCTCCACCCCTGGGACGTCACGCCCGCCCAAGCCATTGAAATCCAGAAAGCGCTCGCCGCGCGCGTGGTGCGCGAGGACGACCTGCCCCCGATAAACCGCCTCGGGGGCGTCGATGTGGGCTTCGAGGACGGCGGGCGCACCACACGCGCGGCCGTGGTCGTGCTGGGCTTTCCGGGCCTCGAGCACCTGGAGGTCGCCGTTGCGCGCCGCGCCACGCGCTTCCCGTACGTGCCGGGGCTGCTCTCGTTCCGCGAACTGCCGGCAGTGCTCGACGCCCTGGCGCGCCTCGCCACATGGCCCGACCTGCTGCTGTGCGACGGCCAGGGCATCGCCCATCCGCGCCGCCTGGGGATCGCCTCGCACCTGGGGCTGATTGCCGATCTGCCGAGCATTGGCGTGGGCAAGTCGCGCCTCACCGGGCGCTACCGGGAACCGGGACCGGAAAAAGGCTGCTGGACACCGCTGTGCGACGGGGACGAAACCGTCGGCGCGGTGCTGCGCTCGCGCACCGGTGTCAAGCCGCTTTTCGTCTCCATCGGCCACCGCGTCAGTCTGGGCACGGCCATCGACGTGGTGCTGCGGGCCGCCCCGCGTTACCGCCTGCCCGAAACCACGCGTTGGGCGGACCGGGTCGCCTCGCAGCGCGGGCGCAAGAAATCAACAGACCATGACTAGCGGCGCCTGTCCAGGCGCGCACGAAGCCGCAGGTTGAGCATCTCCACCCCCAGGGAGAACGCCAGCGCGAAATAGATGTAGCCCCGCGGGATATGCGTATGCAATGCCTCGGCGATCAGCGTGACGCCGATGAGCATCAGAAACGAAAGCGCCAGCATGCGCACCGTCGGGTGCGCCTCCACGAAGCCCGACACCGCCTCGGAGAACACCATCATCACTACCACCGCGGCAACTACGGCGGCGATCATCACCCCGATGTTCTGCGTCATGCCCAGCGCCGTGATGACGGAATCCAGCGAGAACACGATGTCGAGCAGCATGATCTGCACGATAGCCGCCCCCATGGACGGCGGCCGGCGCGCCGGAGCGGCGGCCTCGCGCGGGACGTCGAAATGCGCGTGAATCTCCTGCGTAGCCTTGGCCAGCAGGAACAAACCGCCCGCGCCCAGGATCAGATCGCGTCCCGTCACCTCGTGTGCCAGCACGCTGAACAGCGGCGTAACCAGCCGCATCACCCAGAACAGCGAAAGCAGCAGCAGGATGCGCGTCACCATCGCCGCGGCCAGACCCAGCACGCGCGCACGGCGCTGCTGGGCGGCGGGCAGACGGGCCGCGGTGATGGAGATGAAGACGATATTATCGATGCCGAGAACGATCTCCAGCGCCGTCAGCGTCAGCAGCGCCGCCCAGATCTCGGGATCGCTGAGCCAGGCCATCGCGCGACCCGCTCACACCCGGAGCGGGCCCACCAGTTCGGCCACGGCTTCGGCTACCGCCGCGCGCCGCGCGCCATCGTCCAGAGCGGCGAGCGCAGCGCGCACGATATCGCGGTTCAGCGCCCGGCGCGTGGTGTCGCGGTCCGCCGCCGCGCGCACGCGGGCGAGCCCGGCGAGATACGCGTCGGGCAGGGCGTGTTCGTGCGCACCCGCGAGCACGAACGCCTTGTACCAGGCGTACGGCGGATACTCGGCTCCGAGCTGCTCCGGCAGGCCCACGTAAGTGAAGGCCTCGCGGCCGTGACCGGCGAGATCGAGTGTCACCGTCTGCAGTGCATAAGCCTCCCCAAGGCTTTCAGCAGCATCCAGGTAGACGCGTTCCGCGGCAGGCAGAGACCAGGCAACGCCCCATACGGCCCCGCCGGGCTGAGGCTCGATGTTGCACTTGGCGGAATCATCGCCGCCGCGCAGGTTGAAGCGCAGACGAAACCCGGTCAGGCGCGCAGGCCCCAGTGCGCGCGCCGAGGGCACGCGGCGGCGCAGGCGCTCGCTCAGCAGATTGGAGCCGTATGCGAAATAGGTGAGCGCTGTCATGACGAACCGCCGGCGCCTGCGAAATGGCGCTGAATGCCCTTCAGGCCGGCACGCAAATGGTCCCGGATGCGACCGCTGTAAAACCACGCGATGAGCCGGTCGTAAGGATTGATACCGCTGCGGCCCGATACGGCCCAGGTCAGGCGGCTGCCCCCGCCCCGAGGCCGGGCGCGAAATCTTCCGTGGCGAATCGGCCCGTCGTTGGTCTGACGCCTGTAATCGATGCGATCGTTGTCTACCTTGAGAATATGCCACACGGTCGTGGTCGGCCCCACGTTCCACACCTGCTCGGCGCCGACGCCCCGGCGCCCGCCGCGGTAAGAAAAACGCGAACGGGGAAAATGGCGCTTGTTCCACACGCTCCACCGACGCCAGGTGCGAAAATCCGACAGGTAAGCAATGACCTTGGCGGGCGGTGCGGCAACGGTGGCGCTCGCGGACACGCGCCACTGCGGCCCCATGGCGAGCCCGGCCAGTGCCGCGATCACTGCAACGGCGATAAGCGTGACTGCGATAAGGTATTCTGCGCGCATGCGCGGGGTGAGCCTTCGTCGATCAATAAGCTGGGCCCGATTGTGCCGCGCCCCCGGCGTCGAGGGAAGCCTTGGCGCCGGCAACACGCCGCCAAGACAGGGTACGGCGTATGCGGCACAATGAGGGCGCGTTTGTCATAAAGCTACAGGACACCAACCGATGAACGCCGACGTGCCGGGCGTCAAAATCGTGATCGCGCCCGACTCATACAAGGGCTCACTGTCGGCGCCGCGCGTGGCCGACGCGCTCGCGCGCGGCCTGGAGCGGCGCTTGCCGCGGGCCACACTGGCCGTCTGCCCGCTGGCCGATGGCGGCGAGGGCACTCTGGATTGCGTGGCGCGCGGCGTCGCTTGCCAACAGCACCACGCTCGCGTGACAGGCGCCGACGGCCGTCCCGTCGATGCGCCTTGGCTGCGCCTCGCCGACGGCAGCGCGGTACTTGAATCGGCGAGCGTGGTTGGCCTCCCGCTGCTGGACCGGCAACCACCGGCGCCGGCCCACCGCACCTCGCGCGGGCTCGGCGAGCTGGCGCATGCCGCGATCAACGCCGGCGCCCGCCGCATCGCGCTGGGGCTGGGGGGCAGCAGCACTAATGACGGCGGCGCCGGGCTGCTCGTCGGGCTGGGAGCCCGGCTGCTCGATGCCGGGGGGCGCGAGCTCGAACCGGTCCCGGCCGAGCTGGCGCGCGTGACGCGGGTGGATTTTTCGAACCTGGACCACCGCACCCGCGACGTCGAATGGATCGGCCTCTCGGACGTCGACAATCCGCTCACGGGCGAACGCGGCGCCACGGCCGTTTACGGTCCACAGAAGGGCGTCGCCGCAAGCGATGTGCCCAGACTGGACGAGGCACTCCGGGTATTCGCGCGCGCCTGCGGCGCCGCGCTGCGGCGCGACCTCGCCGCGACACCGGGTGCAGGGGCGGCTGGCGGCCTGGGCTACGCCCTGTTGTGTCTGGGGGGCCGCCTCGTGTCGGGCGGCGACTATCTGATCGAGCTGGTCGGCGTGGCGCAGCAACTGCCCGGCGCCACACTGCTGATCACCGGCGAGGGGCGCACCGACGCCCAGACCCTGCAGGGCAAGCTGCCCGCCCGCCTCGGCGAGCGCGCGCGCCGTGCCGGAGTTCCGGTCGTTCTGATCTCCGGGGCGGTGGACCGTGCTGCGCGCCCGGCCCTGGATGACCGCTTCGCGGCCTGCTTGTCGATTGCCGACGGGCCCCTGCCTCTGGAGGCGATGGTGCGCGATGCGGAGCTTCTTCTGGAGCTGGCAGGCGCCGGCCTGGGCGGGTTGGTGGACGCGCTGGCCAGACGCTGAGGTAAGCTTCACCACAATCCAACGCAGACCAAGAAACGATCGGGGGCCGCGAACGCGCGCCCGCTGTCAAGGGAGCCCGGTCCATGGACAACACGTTCATCGAGCGCATGGTGCGCGCCGCCAAGCTCGACGCCGAACTCTACGAGGAGGTCGAGGCCGATCGCAGTGCCACCGGCCAGGCGGCCGCGGTGGTGGTCATCTCAAGCGTGGCGGCCGGCATCGCCATGCTGCCTTACGGCGGCCCGCCGCGCCTGGTGGGCGCTACCATCGGAGCCCTGCTCGGATGGCTCATCTGGGCCGGGCTGACTTATCTGATCGGCGCCAAGCTGCTGCCGGAGCCGCAAACGCGCACCGATATGGGCGAGCTCCTGCGCACTATCGGCTTTTCCAGCAGCCCGGGCGTGATCCGCCTGGGCGGCCTCATACCGGGCATCGGCCCGCTGCTGGTGTGGGCGGGACAGATCTGGATGCTGGCCGCCATGATCGTGGCGGTGCGCCAGGCGCTTGATTACCGCAGCACTTGGCGCGCCGTCGGCGTCTGCCTTATCGGCTGGCTGATCATGATCGGGATAACCACGCTCTTCCTGCTCGGCTAGGATTCATTTTTTCGGCACGTAAAGATCGGTGAGCGTGCCCGCGACGGCCTCCGCCGACATGCCGATGGTTTCCGACAGGGTCGGGTGCGGGTGGATGGTCAGCCCGATGTCGTGCGCGTCGCAGCCCATCTCGATGGCAAGGCTGACCTCGGCGATCAGATCGCCCGCGTTGGGCCCCACCGCGGCCCCGCCGATCACGCGCCCGCTCTGCTTGTCGAACAACAGCTTGGTCAAGCCCTGGTCGTAGCCCATCCCCAACGAGCGCCCGTTGGCCGCCCACGGAAAGCTGCCCTTGTCGTAGTCGATGCCTTGTTCCTTGGCGTCGTTCTCCGTAACTCCGGTCCACGCCACCTCGGGGTCGGTATAGACCACCGATGGGATACAGCGCGCGTCGAAGGCCGATTTTTCGCCGGCCGCCACCTCGGCGGCCACCTTGCCCTCGTGCACCGCTTTGTGCGCCAGCAACGGCTGGCGCGCGATATCGCCGATCGCGAAGATGTGCGCGACATTGGTGCGCATCTGCTTATCGGTGGCAATGAAGCCGGACTGCTCCACGGTGACGCCGGCCTGCTCGGCCCCGATATTGTTGCCGTTCGGCTTGCGCCCCACCGCCACCAGGATGCGGTCGTAGGTCGCGGTCTTGGGTGCCTTCTCGCCGTCGAAGCTCACCGTCAGCCCTTTCTTGGCAGCCTTGACGTCGGTGACCTTGGTTTTGAGGTAGATGTTGTCCAGCCGCTGCTGCATGCGCTTTTGCAACGGCTTAACGATGTCGCTGTCCACGCCGTTAAGCAGGCTCGGCAGCATCTCCACCACGTCGGTCTTGGCGCCCAGCGAGGCGTACACGTTGGCCATCTCCAGGCCAATGATGCCGCCGCCGACCACCAGCAGCCGCTTGGGAATTTCGGCGAGCTCCAGCGCGCTGGTGGAATCCATGACGCGCTCGTCGTCCGCGGGCATCATGGGCAGCTTCATCGCCTGCGAACCGGCGGCGATGATCGCGTTCGCGAACGTGATCGTCTGGGCTTGGCCGTCGGGACCGGTGATCTGCATCTGGTGCGCGCCGGTGAACGCGCCCGTGCCCTGCACCACCCGCACCTTGCGCCGTTTCGCCAGCCCGGCGATGCCGCCGGTGAGCTTTTTCACCACGCTCTGTTTCCACTCGCGCAGCGGGCCGACCGACACCTTGGGGGCGCCGAACTCGACCCCGTGATCCGCCATGAAGGCGGCATCGTCGATGACCTTGGCCGCGTGCAGCAGCGCTTTGGAGGGAATGCAGCCCACGTTCAGACACACGCCGCCCAGGCTTTCGTAGCGCTCCACGAGCACCACCTTCTGACCCAGATCGGCGGCGCGGAACGCCGCCGAATAGCCGCCCGGCCCCGAGCCCAGCACAATCACGTCGCAGTCGTAATCAGCGGAGCCGCCCGGTTGGGACTGCGCCGGCGCTGGCTGCCGGGCGGTGTCGTCCTGCGCCCGCGTTGCCGCCGGCTTGTCGGCCGCAGCCGGCTCAGCCGTCCGCCCGGCCGGCTCCAGCAGCAGGATCGGATCGCCTTCCGAAACCTTGTCCCCTTCCTTGACCTTCATCTCCCTGACCGTGCCGCCCTCGGGCGCCGGCACCTCCATGGTCGCCTTGTCGCTCTCCAGCGTGATCAGCGGGTCCTCGGCCTCGACCGTATCCCCCGCCTTGACCAGCACTTCGATGATCTCGACGCCTTCGAAGTCGCCGATGTCGGGTACCTTGATCTCCACCGTGTCGCTCATGTGTGCACCACCGTTGTATTGAGATTGCCTGCCCGCGCCCGCGTCACAACACCAGCCGGCGCACGTCGGTGAGCAGTTCGGCCAGGTAGCGGGTGAAGCGCGCCGCCTTGGCCCCGTCGATGACACGGTGGTTGTAGGACAGCGACAACGGCAGCATGAGCCTGGGCACAAATTGTGAGCCGTCCCAAACCGGCTGCGTGGAGGTGGAGGAGACGCCCAGTATGGCCACCTCGGGTGCGTTCACGATGGGCGTGAACGCGGTGCCGCCCACGCCGCCCAGGCTTGAGATGGAGAACACCCCGCCCTGCATGTCGTTGCGGCTGAGCTTGCCGTCGCGCGCCTTTTTGGCCAGCTCCCGCGACTCGGCCGCGAGTTGTGCGATCCCCTTCTTGTCCACGTCGCGGATCACCGGCACCAGCAGACCGTTGGGGGTGTCCACGGCGAACCCGATGTGGCGATAGCGCTTCATGATCAGGTTCTCGCCGGATGGATCGAGAGAACTGGCGAAGTCGGGGTGTTTGTCAATCGCCGCCGCCGATGCCTTGATGAGAAACGGCAGCAGGGTGAGCTTGGTGTCGATGCGTTCATTCTCGGACTTGCGGAACGCTTCCAGCTCGGTGACATCGGCCTGGTCGAATTGGGTGACGTGCGCCACCACCAGCCAGGCGCGGTGCAGATTCTGGGCCGAGAGCTTGCGGATACGCGATAGCGGCTGGGTTTCGACTTCACCGAACTGGCTGAAATCAACCTCGGGCATGCGCGGCAGGCCGCCCCCGCCGGCAGCCGGCGCGCCGGCGCTTTGCATTACGCGCTTGACGTGCTGCTCCACGTCCTCCTGAAGGATACGCCCCTTACGCCCGCTGCCCTGCACCTGCGACAGGTCCACGCCGAGCGTGCGCGCCAGACGCCGTATCGACGGGCTCGCATGCGCCTTGAGAAAACCTTTTTCGTCCACCTGAGCCAGCTGTGAACCGGGAGGGGGTGCTGCGGCGGGCGCCTGCTGCGCCGGCCGTTCGGGCGCGGACGCCGCCGACTCAGACTGCGGCTTGCTCTGCGGCTCGGGTTCGGGCTGCGATGGCGGTTGCGCCGATTGCCCGGGCTGGGACGTCGAGGCCGGCGCTGTCCCGCCTCCGCTGCCCGCGCGCTCCAGCAGCAGGATGAGATCGCCTTCCGAGACCTTGTCGCCCTCCCTGACCTTCATCTCCTTGACCGTGCCGCCCCCGGGGGCCGGCACCTCCATGGTCGCCTTGTCGCTCTCCAGCGTGATCAGCGGGTCCTCGGCCTCGACCGTATCCCCCGCCTTGACCATGACCTCGATGATCTCCACACCCTCGAAGTCGCCGATATCCGGCACGCGCACTTCTTGTGTGCCGCCGCTTTGAGCGGCCGCGGGCTGCGGCGGAGCCTCATGAGCTGGCGCAGGCTCCTCGGCCCGGGACGCCTCGGCGCCACCGCCGGCGGGCTCGGCGCCACTCGAGGCAGGATCGAGCATCAGGATAACGTCACCCTCGGAGACTTTGTCCCCTTCCTTGACCTTCATCTCCTTGACCGTGCCACCCTCGGGCGCCGGCACCTCCATGGTCGCCTTGTCGCTCTCCAGCGTGATCAGCGGGTCCTCGGCCTGGACCGTATCCCCCGCCTTGACCAGCACTTCGATGATCTCGACGCCTTCGAAGTCGCCGATGTCGGGTACCTTGACTTCTTTTACGTCCGCCACGATGACCTCTCGCACCTCGATGAGTGGGAATGTCGCCCGCGCCGCAGGCAGGATGGCGGCGGCGCGGGCTTGACAGAAATGAGGCAAAAAAACGCTGTAATTTTACTACTAAATAACACCTTACCGTTACCGGCACAACAACGCACGGTGCCGCCGGGACCCGGCGCACAGGCACCACCCGGGCCGGACCGGCGCCTAGAAGCGCTCCGCCGAAGCGCCCGTCCAGGCATCGCCATATGCAGGATGGATGCGCTCGCCGAGCAGTTCCCCGTCCGCCAGATAGGGGTAAATCTGGCTGTAGGGCTGGGCCGGCCCATCGGTGACGCGGTGATAAATGAGGTCCGGGCCGAGCTGCTCCGGACGCTCCAGCCCCATGGCACCCAACAGGTCGACGAAGCTCTCCACCATGGCGTGGTGGAGATTGCGCGGACGCTGGTACTTGTCCTCGACCTTGAGCGCCCGCGTGCGCCGGACGTCCTGGGTCGCCACCCCGGTGGGACAGGTATTGCGGTCGCAACGCAGTGCCTGGATGCATCCCACAGAGAACATCATGGGGCGTGCGACGTTGCACATGTCGGCCCCCAGCGCCAGCTTGGTGACCATATCGAAGCCGGAGGCCACCTTGCCGCTCGCGATCACGCGCACCTGATCGCGCAAACCGATGCCGCGCAGGCAGCTGTGCACGAACACCAGCGCCTCGTTGATGGGTGTACCCAAGCGGTCGGTGAACTCCACCGGCGCCGCGCCGGTCCCGCCTTCGGCGCCGTCGACGGTGATGAAATCCGGGGTGATGCCGGTCTTGAGCATCGCCTTGCAAATGCCCATGAACTCCGAGCGCTTGCCGATGCAAAGCTTGAAGCCGACGGGCTTGCCGCCGCACAGCTCGCGCAGGCGCACCACGAAGCGCAGCAAACCTTCGGGGGAGTCGAATTCCCGGTGCGTGGGCGGGGACACGCAGGTCTCGCCCTGCGCCACGCCCCGCGCGCGGGCGATTTCGGCATTGACCTTGGCGCCCGGCAGCACGCCGCCGTGGGACGGCTTGGCACCCTGCGAGATCTTGATTTCGATCATTTTTACCGTCTCGCCGGTGGCCTTGCGCCGGAACGAGTCCGCGTCGAACCCGCCGTCATCGGTGCGGCAGCCGAAATAGCCGGTTCCGATCTGCCAGATGATGTCGCCGCCGTACTTGAGGTGATGCGGGCTCAGCCCGCCTTCCCCCGTGTTGTGGGCGAAACCCCCGAGCCTGGCGCCCCGGTTCATGGCCATGATGGCGTTGGCGCTCAGCGCGCCGAAGCTCATGGCGGAAATGTTGAGGCGAGAGGCCTGGTAAGGCCGGGTGCAGTCAGGCCCGCCGACCTGGGTGCGCTTGACGCGCTCATCCGGGGTCTTGGCGGCGATCGCATGATAGGCGAATTCGTAGCCGTTGTTGGTGATGTCCTGCTGGGTGCCGAAGGGCTGGGTGTCGGTCGCACCCTTGGCACGCGAATAGATCAGCTCCCTCTGTTCACGGTTGAACGGCCGCCCGCTCTGGTTGCTTTCGACGAAATACTGGCGCAGCTCCGGCGCGATGAACTCGAAAAAGTAGCGCAGGTGCCCGATGACCGGATAATTGCCCAGCACGTTGTGGCGCGAGCGGATATCGTAGATGCCGATGCCGATGTAGGGCACCACGAGCAGCAGGAGGAACAGCACCGGCGGCCAGACCCAGTACAGCCCGGCCACCGCCGCCAAGGCCGTGATCGAGATCCAGTAGAAGATGATGCGTGGCATGACTCCCCGGATTATTGTTGTGCTTGGGCGCGCTTGCGAGCGGCCAGCATAGCATGAGTACCGGGGCACCCGGCGCAGTCATATCTGGCTGCGTGCCAACCAGCGCTTGCCGGCCGGCGGACGATGCCGCTGCAGCGCTTCCAGCAGCGCGCAAGGCGAGGCATCCACGGCGAGCATGCGCCGGTGCTCGGTGGAGACGAAGCCTTCCCGCACCGCCCCGTCCAGAAAGCCGATCAACCGCGCGTAGTATCCACCCGTGTCCAGCAGTCCGCAGGGTTTGGCGTGCAGCCCTAGCTGCGCCCAGGTGAGGATCTCGAACAACTCGTCCAGCGTGCCCAGACCGCCCGGCATGGCGATGAAGGCGTCGGCAAGCGCTTCCATCTGCGCCTTGCGCGCGTGCATGGTCTCCACCACATGCAGTTGCGTGAGGCCGGGATGGGCGATTTCGCGCTCGGTGAGCGTGCGCGGCATGACGCCGATCACTTCGCCGCCGGCCCGCAGCGCCGCATCCGCGAGCGCGCCCATGAGCCCCACGCTCGCGCCGCCATACACCACGCCCATGCCCGCGCCGGCCAACGCCCGGCCCATGGCGCGGGCAGCCTCCAGATAAACCGGGCGGGCGCCGCTGCGCGACCCGCAGTAAACGCACACCCGCTTGATGGCGCCCTTCTTCACGCTCCTGCCCTACCCCAGCTCCAGGCCCGCCACGCCCACGATGATGAGCACGATACTCAGCACCTTCCATACTGTCACCGGCTCCTGAAACATCACGAAGCCGATGACCGCGGTGAGAATGGTGCCGACGCCGGCCCAAATGGCGTAGGTCACGCTCAGGTCGAGGCGTTTGAGCGCCACCGTCAGGCCGGCAAAAGCGAGCGCATAGAAAATGAACAGAAGCACCGAAGGGAGCAACCGCGAGAAGCCATGGGACAGCTTCATGCTGGTGGTGCCGGCGACCTCCAGCAGGATCGCCCCGGCCAGATAGAGCCAGGCGCTCACGCCGTCGACCGGACCGCATAGCGGCCTTGAAACAGCACCGCCGGGCGCTCCGCCTCGCCCACGCGCACGGCCAGATCCAGCCGCGCGCGGCCGTGGCCGCGAAAATCTGCCGCGAACGCTTCCAGCTCCGCCGCGGACGGCATGGGACAGATGAGGTCGAAATCGCCGTCCATGGGCTCTCGGTAGGTGATGTCACCGTGGTAAATGACGATGTGGCCCGACAGGCCGCGCTCGGCAAGCTGCCAGTGCAGCAGCGCCCAACCGGCCGCGGCGGCGGCTGAATACTGGGTGCCGCCGAACACCGTGCCTTCGTGGTTGACGTTGGGCGCGAGCGGCACCGCGAGCACCAGGCCGGCGTCGTCGCAACGGCGAAGGCGCAAGCCCATGGCACGCGTAATGGGTATCTGCTCGTGCATGAGCACTTCCAGTTCGCGGGCAGGATCGGCCAGAGCGTTCGATGTATGGGTCATGGTTCGGGTCAAGATACGATCGGTAGTGCCGGTCAGCGCCAAAGCGGGCGCGGGTCACGACAGCCAGGTTGCCGGGTCGAGCTGGAAATAGCCGCGCAACGCCGCATACAGCTCGGGTTCGTGTTCGCGCAGCGCAACCGGCACCTGGAAGAAAGCCTCCACCGCAACAGCGAAGAACTCAGCCGGCGCCGTCGCCCCGTAGGGGTCGATGACGCCGCTGGCCCCGCCGTGGGCCAGGCGCGCGCGCAAACGCCGGAAGGCTGCCCCCAGCGCCTGCGACCAAGCCCGGTAAGCCCGTGCGTCGGGCAGCGCGGGCGCGCCTTCGGCGCCGTCCTCCGCGTCCAGCTGGTGCGCAAACTCGTGCAGCGCCACGTTGCGCCCGGCTTCAGGGCGGCGGGCCGCCTCGAGCATGTCGGCCCAGGACAGCACGATGCGGCCGAGCGACCACGACTCGCCTATGAGCACACGCTCGCTGTCGTCGACCACGCCCGCGGCATCCACGCGCGCGTGACGCACCACGAAGGCTTCAGGATACAACAGAACTGCGTCCAGGTCGGCGTACGGCGCGTCCGTGCGCCTCAATACGAGCAACGCGGCATGGGCGGCCACCGCGACCCGCATGGCCTCGGTGACGTCGAGGCCGTTGCAGCCATAGAAGCGTTTCTCGGCCAGAAAAACCTGCATGTGCGCGTGCATGCGCTCGCGCTCGGGCGCGGGCATGTGCCGGTACAAGGGCAGGTGGCGCTCGATCAGCCGCTGCCAGTGAGCGGGCACCGGACGCGCGGCGCGCCGCTGGTGCCGGCGCCGGCGGCGCCACGGCTCGCTCGCGAACCACAGCGCGAGCAGCACGCCGCCCGTGATGATCAGCCAGACGAGGGGCACGGAACGCGGCTAACGCAGCAGGCCGGCCGCTGCGCTGTCAGCCCTTGTCCGCCGACAGCGGCGAGTCACTGCGGTAGGGCACGCGCGCGGCGGGCACGTGACGCGCCGCCGCGGCCAGATGCTTGTCCTGGTCATCGAAGAAGATATGCGGCCGGAAGGCGCGCAATACCGGTTCCTTGGGCAGGCCGCCGAGAAAAAACGCGGAGTCCACCCGCACGTCCCAGGCCCGCAAGGTACGGATCACGCGCTCGTGCGCCGGACTGTTGCGCGCTGTGACGATGGCGATACGCACCGGCGCCTCGTCGGGCGGCAGGTTCTGCTGCAGCAGCGCCAGCGTCTTGAGGAACCTGGCGAAGGGGCCTTCCGGCAGCGGCTCCTTGGCGTGCGCGCGCTCGTGCTCGGCAAACGCTTCCAGGCCCTGCTCGCGGTAGATGCGCTCCGAGTCTTCGGAGAAAACCACCGCATCCGCGTCAAAGGCTATCCGGATCTGGTCGCCGTGCGGATCGAAGCCCTCGGGCCGCGCGTACACCAGGGCCGCCGGCACCCCGGCATCGGCCGCCGCCTGTACATCGCTCTCAAACTGGGACAGGAACAGATCCACGTTGAAGGCCTGCAGATAGGGCGCCATGGCTTCGCCGCCGGCGAACGTCGCGCGGGTAATGTCCAGCCGGTGCGCGTGCAGCGAATTGAACACGCGCAGGCCCGTATCAGGACTGTTGCGCGAAGCGACGATAACCTCGATCAGCCGCCGGCTGCCTTGGCGCCGGTTGAGCTGGAGCAGTCCCTTGACCAGGTGGAAGGCCGTCCCCGGCGCCAGCACCTCGTCCTCATGCTCGCGCTGATAGCGGCTGTACGCCTCCAGGCCCTGCTCTTCGAAGATGCGGTTCTCTTCTTCCAGATCGAACAACGCCCGCGAGGAAATGCCGATGACCAGAGACTGGGAAAGGTCCAGCACCACAACACGCATCCAGCCGGTTAACGATGACCACAGTGTAGCCGCACCCAGGCGCGTTTAGCACCGGCGGGGATAGTGTGACACCGGGTTTACGCGAGCGCCGACAGCGCGCTGCGCAGCGCCGGGGGCAAGGCTGCACTTGCGCCGCGCCCGCTGTCGATCAGCACCACCACTGCCCGGGCCGTGGCGATGCAGCGCTCGCCGGAGAACAACCCCTGCCCGAGGGTCAGCGAGGAGCGGCCCAGATTCAGCGTGCGCGTACCCACGCGCACTTCCCCGGGATAAAACGCCTGGGCACGGAAGTCGACCAGCAGGCGGGCAATGACCCACTGCGTGGCCGCCGGCAAAACGCCGGCTGCGCGTTCCAGAAATTCGATGCGCCCGCTCTCGGCATACACGGTGAATGCGACGTTGTTGACATGGCCGAAGCGGTCGACATCCTGGAAACGGATCTTCTCCCGCGTCCAGAACGCGTAGCCGCCCGCGTCGGTCAGGTCCGGGGAGGGCTGCTCGCCATGATCGGCGCTCACGCCCGCGCCGCGACGGCAATCACTTCGACGCGGAAATCCGGGCGCGCCAAACGCGCTTCGCCGCACGCCCGTGCCGGCGCCGCACCGGGATTCACCCACGCGTCCCACACTTCGTTCATGGCGGCAAAATCCGCCATGTCGGCGAGCCAGATGGTGACCTGCAGCAGCCGGGACTTATCGCTGCCGGCACGCTCCAGCAAAGCCTCGACCTTTGCCAGGGCCTGGCGCGTCTGCTCGGCGACGCCGGTACCGGCCTGCCCCACCTGACCGGCCAGATACACGGTGCCGCCGTGGACCACGGCCTGGCTCATGCGCCTGCCGGCATCGATGCGCTCCACATTCATTGACGCGACCCCTCTGTGAAGAAAATGGAAACTCCTAAAGCCGTCGCCGGCTCACGGAGCCGACGGCCTGAGCGCGGCGCGCTGCGGCGACAGCGCCGCCGGGCGCAGGCCCAGCGCGCCCAAATCCTGCGGCCACGACCGGCCCTGCACCAGCGCGGCGCACGCCCGCCCCATGGCGGGGGCGGTCTGAATACCGTAACCGCCCTGACCCGCGAGCCAGAAAAAGCCCTCAGCCTCAGGCGTGTAGCCGGCAACCGGCACGCCGTCCGCGACAAAACTGCGCAGCCCCGCCCACGTGCTCACAGGCCGCTCCACTGTGACCGAGGTTACCTCCATGAAGCGCTCGATGACCGTGGCCACATCCAGGATTTCCGGTTGCACGTCCTGCGCGGGCACCGGCGTGGCGTCCGCAGGCGACAGCAGCAGCCGCCCCGCATCGGGCTTGAAATAGAACGTCTCTCCCAGATCGGCGAGCAGCGGCCAGCCATGCGTGTCCAGGTCCGGCGGCACATCGATGGTGAGCGCCGTGCGCCGGTGCGGCGTCACTCCCAGCGCGCGCACGCACGCCAGACGCGCCACCGCGTCCGCCCACGCGCCGGCGGCATTAACCACCACCGGCGATTGCCAGCGCTCGCCGCGCCAGGTCTGAATCTGCCACACGCCGGGGCGGCGCTCGATGCTCAAGACCTCGGCGTCTGTGGCCACACGCCCGCCCGCGCGGCGCAGCCCGCGCAGAAAACCCTGGTGCAAGGCGTGCACGTCGATGTCCATGGCGTCCGGCTCGTAGGCAGCGGCGGCGAACGTGCCGGGCTTGATGATCGGCACAAATTCCCGGATTGCCGCCTCATCCAGCCAGACCACGTCGGCGCCGTTGGCGCGCCCTTCGCGCACCAGCGCGGCGAGGCGCTCGACCCGCTCGGGCTCGGCCGCGGCGATCTGGCCGCGCGGCGTGAGCAGACGCTGCGTGGAAAAATCCTCCGGGGGATGCTCGAGGAACGCGCGACTGGCCGTGGAGAGCTTGCGGATCGGCTCCGGACCGTACGTTTCGCTGAAAAGCGCGGCCGAGCGGCCGGTGGAATGGTAGCCCGGCTGGGCCTCACGCTCGAGGAGCACAACGTCCGCGCCGGCACGCACCAGTGCATGGCCCGCCGAGGCGCCGGCCATGCCCGCGCCGATGATGAGAATATCCGCCGTGTGCGTCATCGTGAGTCCTGTTGACCGGTGGGATCCCGGCTGCCGTCTATGCGGCCTCCAGTCCGGCCTCGCGGGCAAAAGCGGCGAGGGTGTCACCCAGAATGCCGATGATTTCGTCCACCTGCCCGCGCGTGACGATCAGCGGCGGACAGACCAGGACGTGATCGCCCGACAGGCCGCCGCGCGTGCGCCTCGAGTAGACAATCAGGCCGCGCTCGTAGGCCAGGTCGACCACACGCTGGTGAGCATTGAGCTCGGGCGGCAGCACCGCCCAGGTGTCGCGGTCCGCGACCATCTCGAAGGCCAGCAGCAGCCCCTTGCCGCGGACGTCGCCAATGAAGGGGAAACGCGCCTGCAGCGCCTGCAGGCGGGACTTCAGGTAATCCCCGGTGCGCGCGGCGTTGGCGGTCAGCTCCTGCGCCTCGATCTCGCGCAGCACGGCAAGCCCTGCTGCGCAGGCCAAGGGATTGCCGGCGTAAGTGTAGCCGTGCGCGAATCCGCCCGCGGCAAGCACCGGTTCGGTGATACGGCGCGACGCGACCATGGCCCCGAGCGGGCTGTAGCCCGAGGCGAAGCCCTTGGACAAGGCAACCAGATCGGGAACCGGCGGCCAATGTTCGGCCGCGAGGAAACGCCCGGTGCGCCCCGCCCCGCTCATGACTTCGTCGTAGATGAGCAGGATGCCGTAGCGGTCGCAGATTTCGCGTATGCGTTCGTAGTAACTGTCGGGCGCCACCAAAGCCCCGGTCGATGCCCCGCCCACGGGCTCCATGAGGAAGGCGAGCACCGTTTCCGGCCCCTCTTCCAGGATCTTCGCCTCCAACAGGTCAGCGTAGCGCCGGCCGCGCTCGGCCATGTCCAGTCCGTCGCAGTCGCGGTAACAGGTGGGCGCGGGGATTTTCGGCATTTCGTGCAACATGGGCGCAAACGGTGCCGTCAGCGGCGTATAGCCGGTGACCGCCAGCGCCCCCAGGGTGGCGCCGTGATAGGAGGGGTAGCGCGAGATGATCTTGTAGCGCCCGGCCTGCCCGCTCGCCACCGCATACTGGCGCGCCAGCTTGAGGCAGGATTCCACCGCTTCCGAACCCCCGGAGCAGAAAAAAATGCGCTCCATGTGCGCCGGCATGCGCGCGGCGAGTTCGCGCGCCAGCGCCTCCGCCGGTTCGTTCTCGAAATGCAGGCGGTAGGCAAACGTGGTGCGCTCCATCTGCCGGCGCATGGCGTCGATCACGCGCGGGTTGGAATGGCCGATGTTGCACACCATGGCGCCGGACGAGCCGTCGATATAGCGCCGGCCGTGCACATCCCAAATATGGATGCCCTCGGCGCGCTCCACCAGCGGCCGGCGCAGGCGGGTCTGGTAGAACAGATGCGAAGCGGGTCTCGGCTCACCGTGCCCCGCTTGGGACTGAGCTTGGTTCATGGGTTCTCCGTATGTGTGGGACGGACCCGCGCCCTTATCCGAAAAACGTGCCTCGGCGCCGGCTATGGCAGCAGGATGCAGTCACGCGCGGCGATGCCGATCTGCACGCTCGCCCCTTCGCGGAAGGGGTGTCCTTCGATGGGGTTGATGGCCTGCAGGACGTGGTCGCCGGTCTGGACGAAATAGCGCACGAACGGACCCTGATAATCCACCGCCGCAATGCGCCCGTCGAGCACATTGAACGCCGGGCCCGGCTCGTGGCTGGCCGCCACGCGCACTTTTTCCGCACGTACCACCACGGTAACGGAACCGGCGTCACGCATGCGCTGCGGCGCCGCGCGCACTTGCAGATCCCCGCCGCGCTCGAGCGCCACGCTGGCCGGCGTATCGCCGCTGCCGGACTCTTTCAGCCGCGCATCCAGCAGGTTGGCATGGCCCAGGAACTCGGCGACGAAGCGCGACACCGGCTCATTGTAGACCTGCTCGGGCGAGCCCACCTGCTCCATCACGCCATCGCTCATGACCACGATCTGGTCCGACATGGCCAGGGCCTCGCCCTGGTCGTGGGTGACGAACAGGGTGGTCACGCCGAGTTCGCGCTGGATGCGCTTGAGTTCCACGCGCATGTCCTCGCGCAAATTGGCGTCAAGGGCAGACAGCGGCTCGTCCAGAAGCAGCACGTCGGGCTCGATGACGATGGCGCGCGCCAGTGCGATACGCTGCTGCTGCCCGCCGGAGAGCTCCGCCGGATAACGGCTCTCCATCTGCGGCAACCGCACAATGCCCAGGGCATCGCGCACGCGGCGCGCACGTTCCGCCTTGCTCACGCCCCGGTATTTGAGTCCGAAGGCCACGTTGTCGAACACGCTTTTGTGCGGGAACAGCGCGTAGTTCTGAAACACCAGACCCAGATTGCGCCGATGGATCGGCACGTCGTTGACGCGCCGGCCCTTGATATGGATGTCCCCGCCGGTGACCGACTCCAGCCCCGCGACCATGCGCAGCGTGGTGGTCTTGCCGCAGCCGGACGGCCCCAGCAGGGTCACGAAGCTGCCTTCCTCGATAGCCAGGTCCAGCGACTTGACCGCCTCGACATCGCCGTAGCGCTTGCTGATAGCCGTCAGCTGCACACAAATACGCCCGGCCCCGGCCGCCTCTGCAGCGGCGGCCGCGCCGGTCGACGAGGCGGCCGAAGCCGCCTCGGTAGTCGACAACCCGGACGTCACTGGTCAGTACCCGGCCTTGATCTGCTCGAACTTCTGGCTCCACGCCTGCTCGTGGCCGTTCCAGTAGTCCGGATCGGCGAAGGTATACCCCTTGAGCGTACCGGTGGGGTCGAACGTGGGCAGGTCGCGCACCGCCTTGGGCAGGTCGTACTTGGTGGGATCAAGCGCCGGCGCGTAATTCTGGCCCTTGGCCACCTCGATCTGCACCTCCGGCTTGAGCATGAAGTTGAGCAGCTCCTCGCACGGGCCGAGCGGGCTGCCCTTGAGCACGAACATGCATTCCTGCCAACTGAACACTTGGGGCGGGTTGTAGAAGCCGATGGGGTGACCCTGCTGCTGCAGCGCCGCCACGCGCCCCGACCACGCTTCCGTTACCCAGATCTCGTCGTTGGCGAGCAGGCTCATAAGCTCCGCGCCCGAGTGCCAGTACTTGAGCACCAGGTCCCGGTTCTTGCGCACGGCATCCCACACCGCCTTCATATCCTTGATATCGTTGGGATTCTGGCCGGTCTGCAAGGCCGCGTACCAGACGCGGGTGCGCCAGTCGGTCCAGCCGCCGATCTTTTTCTTGTATTTGGCATCGATGAGGATCTTGGCGCCCTTGGCCTTGATTTCGTCTTCGCTGATCTTGTTCTTGTTGTAGCCGATGCCGGTGGAACCGTAGTCGTAGGGCACCGCCGAGAGGCTGCCCTTGCTCACCTTGCGCAACGGCGTCTCCAGCGAGGTCATCACCAGTTTGAGGTTGGGGATTTTGGATTCATCGAGCTTCACGCCCCAGCCCAGGTTGATATAGCGCGCGTAGTCGAACACGCCGCTGGCATGGAAGATGTTGTAATCGCCGGGACTGCTCGCCTTGACCCGGGTCAGGAACTCATCGCCGCTGGAAAAAGTGCCGGTCACCACGTTGACGCCGGTTTTCTGGGTGAACGGCTTGAATACGTCTTTTTCGAAGGCCTTTTCAACCACGCCGCCCCAGCCGTCGTAGCGCACCTGCTTGACCTCGGCCCAGGCGTCGCCGCTCATCAAGCCCAGCGGCCCGCCGACCAAGCCCACCGCGGCCCCGGCGGTGCCCAGCAGGCGCAGGAAGGTACGCCGCGAAATGTCGCCATTGCGATAGCGCGCCTCTAGGCGCTCGTAACGAGTGGTGTCATCGCTCATCGCGTTTGTCTCCTCATCATCGGTTGTCAAGGGGTCGCATCTTCCAGGGCCGGGGACACTGCTGTGTCCGCCGCGCCACGGCCGCGGCGCATGCCGCGGGCGAACCCGCGCGCCAGCGCGCCGGCGGCCAGCGGCACGCCCACAGTCACCACGATCATCACCGTGCCCAGGGCGTTGATCTCCGGGCTGATGGAGTTGCGCAGCATGCCGTAGATCTGGGTCGGCACCGTCTGCACGCCCGGCGGCTTCCAGAAAAGCGTCGCGGTAATGTCGTCGAAGGAAATGGTGAAGGCGAACAACATGCCCGCAAACACCGCCGGCAACAGCAGCGGCAGCGTCACCTCGAAGAAAGTCTGCAGCCGGTTGGCGCCGAGCGACAGCGACGCCTCTTCATAGACGCGGCTGATGCCGGTGAGGCGCGCCTGCACCACCAGCACCACGAAAGGCAGCGTGATCAGCACGTGGCCCATGAGCAGCAACGCGAAATTGCGGTGCAGATCGAGAAAGCGCATGAACAGCAGCAACGACACGCCCAGCACCACCTCCGGCACCATGATCGGCGTCACCAGCAGGGTGCTGATCGCCTCGCGCCCCGGAAAACGGTAGCGCACCAGGGCCAGGCTCGCCATCACGCCGATGGAGGTCGACAGCACCGAAGTGCACAGTCCCAGCAGGGCCGAGGTCCGAAAGGCGCGCACGATATGCGCATCCTGCGCCAGCGCGAGGAACCAGCGCCCGCTCACCCCGTGCATGGGAAACGTGCCGAACTGGGCCGGGTTGAACGATAGCAGGATCACCACCGTAATCGGCACAAAGGTGAACAAATACACCAAAATGGTGAACAGGCGCACGGCATGCCAGGGCTTGAACATGGCCTCCCCTTACCCGAAGCTCTTGTAGATCTGGTTCAGGCCGATGAAGCGGGTGTATAGCACCACCACGCTGCCGAGCGTAATCAGCATGACGATGGACAGCACCGAGCCGAACGGCCAGTCCAGACGCGTAATCACCGAACCATAGATCAGATTGGCGAACATGACGTTGCCCGGCCCGCCCAGGATTTGCGGCGTGATGTAGGTGCCCCCGCCCAGCACGAAGCACAGCAGGCTGCCGGCCGCCACGCCCGGCAGCGACAGCGGCAGCGTCACCTCCCGGAATGCCTGCCACGGGCTCGCGCCCAATGTGCGCGCGGCCGACTCCAGGTTGCCGTCAATGCCTGACAGGCTCACGTAGACATTGAGAATCATGAACGGCAGCAGGTAGTTCACCAGACCCAGTATCACCGTACCCTCGTTGTAGAGCATGGGCAGCGGCGCATGGATGAGCCCTAAGGTGAGCAGCAGCTTGTTGATCGCACCGGTGGTGCCCAGCACGTTGATCCAGGACATGGTGCGGATAATGTAGCTGACCCAGAACGGCAGCATGAGCAGCAGGATGAGCAGCGATTTGTGGCGCATGCGCGAGTTGGCGATGAAATACGCCGGAACGTACCCCACCAGGATGCAGATCACCGTGGTGATGAAGGCGATGCGCACGGTCTGCCACAGGATCAGCCAGTAGAAACGGTCGCCGATCAGCTTGAGCCAGTTGTGCAGGTCGAAGGCCGGCACATCGGCGCCGCTCGCCGAGCGCAGCCAAAAAGAATAGACCACGATAAAGCCGAGCGGCACCACCAGCAGAAAGCCGATGGTGGTCAGCGCCGGGCTGAGCAGCAGCCACGGCCGACGGGCCTGTGCTGTGGACTCCCTCGTTGCCATGTCTTCCCCCGGATCGCAGCCGCCGCTTCTGACGGACGACCGCCCCCCTGACGGATGCTTATTCTGCCATTTAAGGCGGATCGTGGACATTCCACAAATAAATAATCAGAATGTCACGTATAGCCTATCGCTATCCCGAGGTCCGAATGAGCCGCGATACGCGCGCGGTGCATCCGCGCCGCACGTTCGACTGGAACCTTCTGCACACCTTCATGGCCATCGCCCAGGAGGGGTCGATCACACGCGCGGCGGACCGGCTGTTGCTGCAACAACCCACTGTCAGCAATGCCCTCAAGCGTTTGGAGGAACAGCTCGGGCGACGGCTGATCGAGCGTGCGCCCGGACGCTTCGAGCTAACCGAGCACGGCGCGGTGCTATACCACGAATGTCAGGAGATCTGCGGCACCATCGGGCGCCTGGATCAACTGCTGCAAGACGGCGGCGCGGAGCTCGCCGGCCACCTCAGCGTGCACATGGCGAGCCACGTGGTCTTCCCGCCTCTGGACGAGGCGCTGGCCGATTTCCATGCGGCCTACCCCAACGTGACGCTCGACATCGAGGTCAACACCTCCGGCCATGTGGCCCAGGCCGTGCTGGCCAAGGACGCCACGCTGGGCATCTGCCTGGTCAGCCAGCGCCATGCGCGCCTGAACTACCGGCTTCTGTTCCGCGAGCATTTCGGCTTTTTCTGCGGACCCCGGCACCGGCTTTTTGGCCAGCGCGCGCTCACCACGGACGATCTGCGCGGCGAGGCTTTCGTCTCCTTCGACACCGATCGCCTGACGGACGCGCTGCGTCCGGTGGCCCTGTTGCGCGCACAGCTTCACATGTCCGGGCGTATCGTGGGAACCTCATCCAACCTCGAGGAGGTCAAGCGCATGATCGGCGCCGGTCTGGGCATCGGGCCGCTGCCGATCCACGTGGTCGAGCGCGACGTGCGTGACGGGCTGCTGTGGCAGCTTCCGCCGTACGAGGATCCGCCGGCCGTGGATATCTATTTGATCACCAACCCGCGCGCCCGCCCGACCCGCGCGGAGCGCCTGTTCATCCAGGCGCTGGTGGCGCGCGCCGGCATCGACCGCCTGGGGCCCCGGGTCTTCCCCGCTTACGGGGACGGACGCCTGTCAGCGGCCGAGCGGCCGGCGTGAGCCTGCGCGTGCGCGAACGGCCTATACGCTCTGCTGCTGAATCTCCTTCAGCGACAGCTTGGTGTGGCACCCGGGGATGTTGAAATCCGTGTAAAAGCTGTCCGGCTGATCCGGGAAATAATTCACGCCGGCTTTGAGCGAGTCGGTAGTCACCGTCGGCAGCGGCAGATTGATGGAGCGCGGCAACCGATGCCCGCGCAGGATGTCGATCGCCACCTGCAGGGCGACCGCCGCCTCCGCCGGTGAATTGCCGATCGACATCATGGGGAACTGGTGCTTAGCCGCCAGCCTGCGCAGCCCGTTGTCCGCCTCGCCGGCGATGGGCACCATTGTCTGCCCGCTCTGCAGGAACGCACGTACGATGCCGGTGTCGCCTCCGCCGGAGACCACGCCGTCCACGGTTTGCGTGGCGAGCGCGTTCTTGGTGACTTTTTGCGCAGTGGCATTGTCCCACTTGCCGATCACCTGCGTTACCTTGATATTGGGGTGATGCTTAAACACGTCGTGCGCCGCCTTGGCGTGGGCGGCATCGACCGAGGTTCCTTCCACGCCGCGCACCAGCAGCACGGTGCCCTTGCCTTTGAGCTGCTTGGCGACGAACTGGGCCCGCCTTTTGCCCATTTCGTACTGGTCCTCGTCGACGATCACGGCTTTATCGGTGGTGACCACGTTGTCGAAAGAGACCACCAGCACGCCCGCCTTGACCGCGTGGTCAATCGTCGAATTGAGCCCGGTGGGGTTGGCCGCATCCACCACAATGGCGTCGAAGCCGGCGAGAACTAGCTGGTTGATCTCCGCGGCTTGTTGCGACACGCTGTTGCCCGCGCTGCCTTCCCGGAACTTCGCGATGTGCTTCGCCACCTCCGGCTTGTGCGCGTAGGCCTTGGCGATCTTCATCATCTCGGTGCGCCAAGAGTTGCCAATATACGAGTTGCTCACAGCAATCCGGTAAGGAGGCGCTTTGGGCTCCCACTTGACGGTGGGGGTATTCGAGGACGCCGGCGCATAACACATCTTGGCGGCTTTACCCTGAGTCGCGTAAGCGCGGCTGTGCATACCTGCGGCCAGCGCCGTTGACAGCGCGAAGCCGTAACCAGTCAGTTCGAGAAATTGCCGTCTATGCATGTTTCTCCTCCGTTGCTTGTCATGGGCCACCGGCATCGGGGATGGCGCCGGGGCTCTCCGCTCCCGGCCGATTGCGAACATGGGCGTTTGGGCAGCGTCACAAAAAACGTAGCAGGGCTCCGGCCGATTCCCTAATCCGCCTTGGGTGCAGTACGGGGATGATGCCTGGGCGCGGACGCCGCGCGGGTCGCTTGTCTTGAAAGCACGTCCGAAACCAGCTATATGCCCATGTGAAGGCCCAGTGCCATCCAGCGCGTAAAAAGAACCCCCGCCAAAGCGGGGGCAGAGAGAGGATGAGCATGCAAATGCATGCGCGTGGCCGATATGCCGGCTAAAGCGCATCGGCCACAGTGGCAGCGGGACGCGACCCCACTGCCCAACACAGGACACGCGAGCGCCGGAATGGTTCCTCGATACGGCGGGTCAGCAGACGAGCGGTCGCAACGCGGCATCCGCCGACGGGGCCTCGCGTTGATCTAAGTCAAACGCTCCGGCGTCGGACACCTTAATATGACCGTTGCCAGGGCAAGGTATTCTGCCGCCGGCCTGTAAACCAGGTAAGGCCGGCAGCGTGCCGGAGTCTGCCTCTCCTCCGCACTGCTCTGGGATGTGGCATGGTCGGGCCGTCTCCATCGACGGCCCGCTTTTTCGCGCCTGAATAGGGGACCGTCAGACCCACGGCCCTTGGCCGTTCCATTGCAGAATTCGTAAAAGGTAAAAGGTGTAATACCTCATTAACCCCGGGCACGGTGGTACCGGGCGAACCATCGAATACACAGCGCACGGCGTGTGCTTGACTGTGAAGCATGAACAACGAGCGCCAACGCAAGCTCCCGCAGACCAGCGACTTCGCACCGCAAGAGCTCACACCCACCGTCGTGCTTTTGCTTGAGATATGCCATGCGCAGCAAACCGAGATTTGTAAGCGCTGCGCGATGAGATTGCGCAGCTGAAGGGCACCAACTCGAGAGCGGGCCGGATCACAGCGCGGGCGCCAAGCGTCAGGGCCGTACCTGCGGCAAGCACAAACGCCGCAAGACCCATCGGCTCGAGATTCATGACGAGATCACCGTTGCCCCGGCCCCGCCGCCCGGCAGCCGCTTCAAGGACTATGACGAGTTCACCGTTCAGGACCTGGTCATCCGCGCGCACAACACCCGCTACCGCCTCGAGCGCTGGGTGACGCCCGCAGGGGAGACGCTGCGCGGGCGCTGCCCGCCGCGCTCGACG
>Ga0102962_1000185_pt1 | contig 36082 bp, 33 predicted proteins | sample SalPonF2_C_D2_MG_FD_84519 | JGI IMG/M metagenome (GOLD analysis project Ga0102962, IMG submission 84519) | Salt pond soil microbial communities from South San Francisco under conditions of wetland restoration - Salt Pond MetaG SF2_C_D2_MG ...
AATGAACGAATGCCGTCGACCCCGTACGCTGGCGTGTGGACTCAGTCTCAAATGTTGATAAAGCTTGTCTTTTCAAAAGAAATAGGCCTTTGGTACACTTGAGATTCCTCGTCGCAGGCTCCTCGGAATGACTTAAGTTAATTTTATTAGATTTATAACCAATCAATACTCCTGTTGTCATTCGATCCGCCGCCAGTCAAAACCCCAATGAGAACTATGATTTACAGCATTAACAAATAATATGCAACAGGAGAGACTTCATAAAATATCAGATAATCCCGCACAATCTAGAAAGAGATCAGGCAGGCTTACAGAATATCAATTGAAGTATTCGAAAAACTTTGTGATAATAGCATGATCAAAGATCACCGCAAAACATCGTTTTGGAAAATAAAGACTCAAACAATCATTCATCCCCCCAAAGAAAGGATCCCGCGAATATAGAAAAGCAAGGGAGTGGAGAATACTATCTGGTATCGGCAGAAGAGTACCATCGATTTCGGGAGTGGGCTCAAGAAGATATCAATTGGAATGACGTTGTTGAGATGTTATGGCAGAATCGATGGTTTATAGGCAAAATCACCATTACCGTAACCATCATCGGCTTGGTGCTTTCATTATTAATGTCGTCAGAATATACCAGCACGACCTCCTTGATGCCCGAATACAAAACCCAAAGTTCCGTAGGAGGCACAGCACAGGATCTGCTGCAGAAGTATGGCGGAATGCTGGGACTTAGCGGTGGCACCTATGCCTCCAATAGTAACGCCATCCGCATAGAGCTGTATCCGAAGATCGTGCAGTCGCTGTCATTTCAGTTAACATTGGTAAACCATAAATTTCATTATTCCGCCTATGATACCACGGCCTCGGTTTTTGCTTATGTTAACTCCATACACCATCCGTCGGTATTGGCTTATGTATTAGCCTATACCGTGGAATTGCCATTGACAGTAAAGGCCTGGATAAGCTATTGGTTGATGGATGAAACAGAGTTGAAAGACTCACAGGAATCACAAGGGGATATTATCAATATCTCCGAAGCAAAAATGAGAGTAGTAAAAATGATGCAGAATCGGGTATGGGCATCATTGGACCAAGAATCAGGCGTTATTAGCGTACAGGCTACGATGCCGAATCCGAAACTTGCTGCAGCAGTGACCAAACTAGTGATCAATAATCTTACGGCTTATTTGAAGAAATATCGGACTCGAAAACTGAAGGTGAATCTCGGTTTTATGAAAAAAGAATATCAGAAAGCCAAAGCGCGTTTCGATACTATTCAGGATTCCCTTGCTGCATTCAGGGATAATAACAGGAATATTGCGACTGCTGCGGCACAGACAAAACAGCAACGTCTGCAATCGAAATATGATCTGGCAAACAAATTGTATACAGGACTGGCAAACCAACTGGAACAGACCAAGCTTCAACTGCAGGAACAAACGCCGATGTTCAAAACACTTCAACCGGTACAGGTACCCTTGGAGAAAAGTAGTCCCAACCGAATATTAATTACATTGGTCAGTTTTATCCTGGGCGGGGTAGGAGCAGTAGGCTACCTGTTCGGACAACAATGGATGCAAGGGCGGTTTTAAGGGCCGGCTTGCTGTATGCTCGGTGACTGCGGCATATAGACGGGTAACATTTAGGGCAACCCGTTTATGATAGTATCCAGATAGGGCACGACTGTTGAATTGCACCAAAAGTCCACTCCGGGGAGGGGGCCGAGAGCAGCGAGGCGGGGTGGGGTCGAAAGGCAGGCCACCGTGGATTAGCTTTTAATCAATTGTTTCAGCTTTGGAAGCTGGAACAGAAAAAGGAAGCCATCAAAAAAAGCTGTCATTGCGAGGCGCCCCGGTTTTAGGGCGACGCGGCAATACCCCAACGGCCATGCCTTCTAAATTTTATTTGAGCCAAATTATTATTGTGCTGTTCTTTTTTTGTTACCAAAAAACGAACCAAAAAAGTACTAGGGGAATCGCAGATATTGTACTGGCTAAAGCAGGAATCGGGGGATTGCCATTCGGCATGAGTCGCTATTCTTAATAGGTATTCCTACCGATTCGCCCCCAGACCCCCTGATTTTGAAACCGTGAAATGGGTTTAAATGTAGCAAGTCTAATCCAGGGCGTGCTGCCAGGGCCGGAAAGCCAACCCAAGTGAAACGGTCTGCATCACTCCTCAATAGGAAACAAGATTTACAGGGTTACCTTGATGAACAGGATTAAAATCATCAAAAAGAAACTGTCATTGTGAGGCGCCCCGGTTTTAGGGCGACGCGGCAATCCCCTAACGGCCGGCAGGGCTGACTCTTCAGATCCTATGCGAACGTATTCAGGGAGACCGTGTCCGACTACCGGCGGATCGTTCGACTTCTGCCTTGCAAAAGCGCAAGACCTCCGCTCAGCATGACACTGCTTTTTTTCTTGCCACTGATCGCTTACCTGTTGTGAGAGGGTTGTACCCTCGAAACGGGAAGGGCAAGAACCGCAGCATATTGCACTCCAAAGTCCCCTCCACGCGGAGGGGTACGGGTATCGATTCCCGGTTTTTCGGAATCGATGGGGTGGGTTCGAAAGGCAATTATTGCTTTTCAAGCAGCCAGATATACCACTTTAGACTGCTTTGGCGATCGAAATCATAGCCCAATTTTTCCTTTGAGTTGCTGCTACAACAGAACTTCGACCAGCGTACTATTATTACGAAGCTTCCGTGCCAACGGCACCAACCTGGGATTGTATGCAATGAATCTACGTCTCATTAATAGAAAGACCGACAAAACAGGCAACCCTGACAAAATAAATTAGCCCTGGCGAACACACCCCGACCTTCGCGCAAACCCACGCGAAGCCCACCCCTCTCGAGAAGGGACTTATATTTTGTAAGTTTTTTTAAGATGCGATCCTGCTTACAGAAATGATTGGCACCTTCAAGAAAGCACTGGACTTAAAATCCTTCCGGGGGGCGAAAGACAGTGGACGAACGACGATTGCCTGTAGGACGAGCTTCCTGCCCGTCACTAACCAGCCACAGAAAAGCTTCGTACCCGGTTCATTACTACCCAATGAGAACTACGATTTACAGGATTTCCTTGATCGGCAGGATTGAAAATATCTAATAATGTACTTGAATTTCATCCCCATCAATTTCTATAACATCATTATCTTTGAATAGAGATATAAGGGTATCGATATTTTGTTCAAAAATTCTTATCAGTTTATTATTATTAATATTACCTGTTGAGACTATAAGTAGTTTTTTAGGTTTGCCCTCAAGAATATAGTTATCCAAGAAATCACTATCCTTCGATACAACAATACGGTGTTCCTCATTAGCTATACGGATAATTTCGCGGTCAGAAGTAATATTCTTGTTGGGTAAGTCCAGCGTATGTTTACTGTCGATATTATAGGATGCTAAATGATGAGCCAACCTTTGAGGAAGCTGAGCATCAACTAAAACCTTCACCGTGCAATCCGTTGTGACTTTTTAGTTTGTGTTATACGAGCAGCATATTTCAGGCAGGCTAACAAATCCTCTTTTTCTAGATCAGGATAATCATCCAATATTTCGTCATTACTCATGCCGGAAGCCATTAAATCCAGTATAGTGTCTACCGGATAACGCAGTCCTCGGACCGTAGGCTTACCGTGGCAAATATCAGGATTTTTAGTGATTCTATTTAGCAGGTTTTGGCTCATGGCTACTCATTATTTGTTTGTATTATACGCAATCATATAACGACTGACAACCTGAAATAATTTGTCGGTTTTAGGATGTCGGGCATCTTAGCCTGATATAGACCCACCCTAAATCCCTTACCGACAGTGATCGGCACAAGGAGAGACTTGATATTTAGTCAGGCATTGAAATACCGGTCCAAGTTAGTGTAAGCTATCTGAAGACAGCTGTGATATAAAGTACCTAAAACTGAGAAATTGTCATTGCGAACGAGCGAATGCAATGAGAGGAGTGCGGCAATCTCCAAATAGGGAATGTGCTATTAATGATAGTAGGAGATCACCACGACGCAGGAAATCACTGCGTCTCGTGATGACAGAGTTAAGATAAAGAATACATGTCATCGTGAATGGATCCGCCAGCTGGCCAACGTACAACAAGGGCTAGCCCCTAGATCCTACGCGATCCCTCAACCTGTTTCAAGCTTGAAACCTGGAACAGAACATTATTCCAACGTTTCTTTTAGCAAGAACGCCGCAACCAAAACCCTATCCGCCAGCCCCCACTCATGGGAGCCCAGGAACCCATTTAAACCACTTTTTTATTACCGGCATAGCCCCTTAATTAGCAAAATATGCCAATTGCGCTAAAATTCCGTTTTTGAATTTGAAAAAGGGTTGTTTACTTTGAAATACAAGAGAAAATTGTAAAAACAACCGATATGAATTAACATAATAAACGTAATGGATAGAGATGCGGTCATACAATATCTATCAACAAAAAAAGCGGAGTTTAAAGAAAAGTACGGAGTAAAAAAAATCGGCTTATTTGGCAGTTTCGCACGCGGACAAAATAAGGAAGGTAGTGATATTGATATTGTTGTAGAATTGGAAAAGCCTGACCTATTGACGCTAGTTGCTATTAAACAAACAATTGAAGAGGAACTGGGCGTTAGAGTAGATATAGTTAGGAATCGTGCAAGAATGAATCAGTTGCTAAAGAAAAGAATTGAGCAGGAAGCCGTTTATGCATGATTTTGACCGAGAAGTGGTTGTTGATACACTGGACAATATGCTATGGGCAATTGATCAAATCCAAAAGAGGTTTGCCGGGATTGATAATTATCCTGATTTCCTGGATAGTGATTTGGGACTCGAAAAACTCGATAGTATTTGTATGCAGTTAATAAATCTTGGTGAAGCTTTAAAACGTATTGATAAATTGACTGAGCAAAAATTGTTGATACAATATCCACAGATAGAATGGAAATAGATAATGGGAATGCGTGATATTATCACCCATCACTATTTTGATATAGATGCAGAAACGGTATTTACTGTATGTGATAAGCATATTCCCGAATTGGAACATATTCTAAGTATGATTAGAAGTGACGTAAAAGGTTAAAGATTCTCTTGTAATACATCAAAAAGAAACTGTCATTGCGAGGCGCCTTGTTTTTTAGGGCGACGCGGCAATCTCCCCATGTACGGCAGGCGGGTGACAAAGTTTGTCTTTTAAAAAGGAAATAGGCCTTTGTTACACTTAGGATTCCACGTCGCAGGCCCTACGGAATGACTTAAGTTGCTAGTATTAGATTCATAACTAGATTAACGTTCAGTCGTCATTTCGAACGGAGTGTAGCGGAGAGAGAAATCTTTGGACGAATAGGATTAACGACCAGTAACCCGGACGTTGTAGCCGGTTTTTACCCAAATAATGATTAAGAATCTGAATTTTTTGCAAATTTATTTTTCTTTTTAACAGTTAATCAAGATACTACTGTTGTAATCTGCAATGTTGATTTTTTAGTATGGTTAACGAAAAAATAAAAAAAGAAGCTCTTGAGTTATCGCAGGAAGAACGAGCACAGTTAGCTCACGTGTTAATTGATAGTCTTAATCCGGAAGCCGGTTTTGAATCTGAGGAGGCCTGGTCAAAAGAGCTGGAACATCGAATCAAGCAATATCAAAAGGGAGTGAGTTCATCCACACCCTGGAAAGAGGTGAGAACGAAGGGTGAGAATATCCTTAATAAATGAGCAATTTCACATTTGAGCTTGATGACTTTGCAGAGGAAGAATTTTATGATATTGTAGATTATTACAAGCGATTTGATAAGGAACTTTCGGCTGATTTTATCCAGGAGTTTGATACGTCGGTACAACAATTAATTGCTTTTCCAAAAGCCGGAAATCCATATCTTCATAATACAAGAAGAATTATTCTAAATCGATTTCCTTATGCTATTATTTATAAGATTTATGACAAAAGTTTAATAGTGGCCCATGCCGTTATGCACATGAAAAGGAACCCGAATTATTGGCAAGAGAGGCTTTAGATATTAAATTGTATTCAAAAATTTGAATCAGGATGATTGGGATTTACGCGATGAGCAGGATTGAATTTTCCCCTCGGGATGATAGCAAAGAATTAAGAAAAAACTTGTCATTGCGAACGAGTGAATGCAATGAGTGAAGTGCGACAATCCCCCGAATAGATAATGGGCTCGACTACCGACAGGAGATCGCCGCGGTCAAAAATTGCTCCCTCGCGAAGACAGGCTGGTTGTGCTTGTAGGAACGGGCAGCCTGCCCGTTCATGACAAGTGCGGACAGGGCAAACACCCAACAAAGCACGAAAAGTCCCCTCCGCGGAGGGGTGCCGAGAGCAGCGAGGCGGGGTGGGTTCAAATAGGCGCCAGACCAGTGACGTTAGAATGTCAAAATCTTAAATAAATAACAAAGCCGTCATTTCGATCCGCCGGTAGGCGGACCCCGAGTAAATCGGGGAACCCAAAAAAGTCTTGGCTTCCTATTTTTTTAAACCGTAAAATGGTTTCGATCTGCGACCGCTATTCTGAAGCCGGAGGCAAAGAGCAACGGCCCCCATTCTAATGACCGCATAAAGTTGTTATTTATCTTTGCAACTCCCCTACAGGTCATCCCGAATCCCTGGTGTTGGTTCTGAGGGTGAGGGATCTCAAGTTCCGGAGAGGTTAAATCTAGTTAGAACATTATTTGCTCGGTTACATTTGAGATTCCTCTTCGCCTTTGGGCTCATCGGAATGACTTTATTTGCCGGTATTATATTTATAACCAACCCATACTCCCGAGAGCAACGAGGCGGGGTGGGTTAAAATAGGCAGCAGACCGGTAACGATCATCGGTTGCATGAAGGCCGGGCATCCTGCCCGCTCACCTAAAGCCCGGCATTGAAATACCGGGCTAGAAAATCGAAAAGATCATGCCCCTGCTAAAGGTTAGGCAAACAAGCGGTCTAAAGACAGCTGCGCAATAGATCTTAATACTCCGAGGCAGAGATCATTGTCATGTGAAAAATTTTGGAATCCCCGGCACACAATAGGGGTTGGAATGGTATCCCAAACCCTATATAAAGTCTCCCGAACCGCCGAAAAGATCGATAATTTTGACCGATTATGGCTCGATACAGCATAAAAAGCACTTTTATGTAGGGAGTTTCACTAAACTTTATCAAAACAGTTGCAAATTGTTATACAAATGTTGTATTTACACAGCAGATGAAATACAAATATGAAGTTCATTCACCGGCGTTTAATCCGGTAAGCAATTAATATTGAACCGGGAATTTCAAAAGAATAATTATAATAGCAAGGTCTTATACCCGTTAATTATTTCAAGCATATAAAAAGAGCGACCCGGCCGTGAACCAAGTCGCTCTGATGTTGTGAAAAGGCTCTTAGATTAACCTCTAAGAGTCTTTTTTATGTTGTGGTTGACGTGGTAGTCGTATTCGTGGATGTACCATCCTGACTACTGCCATCATAGGTTTCAGGTCGAGACCCGGTATATTGGATTTCGCTTTTACGCGTTCCACCCATCCGCTGGTACTCCAGCGAATCTTTACCGAAACTTCCTCCTACCAATGATAACAAACGATCTGAAATATCATTAGCCTGCCGCTCGAGACTGCGAATTGAATCGCGTATCTCATCAGCGTCAGCCAATGTGTTGTTATAGCCATTAATGGCTTTTTCCAGATCGTTGCTGAACGTTTCGAGTTCATCTGCATTTATCCCGTTACCGAAGTCGAAATCGCTTTCAAACGATTTGGCGGCTTCAATTCGGAATTTTAACTTATCCAGTGGTTTGGAAACCAAACGTTTAGAATACATAACGATATGTATTTGTGGGGACCTGATTAGGTATACGGACCCTTACAACGAGGTCCCTTTACATCGAAGGGCCCAATTGATGTTCTTTTTGATAGTAGCGTTTGGGAAGGCCTTGAATAGCCTGGTACACTCTTACCGTTGAATAAGTATGCAAAATGCTCTAATTTTCAGTACGTCAACGAGTTACAGCTCCTAAAACTGAACTCTTTTACAATTTACAACATAATATCTTTGTGGCAAGGAAAACTTTTCCACAAAATGGTGAAGTTATCCACAATTATCCACATTGATATAAGTTTTTGTGGGTAATTTCCCATTCTTACATTTATTTAAATGTGGATAAATAAGGGTTATATGGAGGCAAAACCGCCCAAAAGTGACATCATATTGTCACCCTTTATCAACAGATTGTGATATGATGTTGATAACCGCCGGAGGAGGTCGATATAATCTCAATAAATGCCAAGGGCGATACTGTACGAAAGTTGATACCACAGGATATTTATACGTTAAGTCCAGTAATAATAAGAACCTTCGGAGGCCTCCCTGGGAGGTTTTGTGATCTCATAGGCTGGTTGGGAGACTTCGTTGGCTCCCTGTGAGATATCATTGGGAGACCAGGTTCCTTCCGCGGCAGTCTGCGAGATATTCTCAACTCCCAACCTAATCGCTTTACCTTTCTATAAAGGAACATTGATTGCCTCGGAGATTTCCAGGTTAAACTACCTGGCTTCCAAACCTCCCTTTGAATGCTCATCAGCAGGGAAGAGAGCGTCTTTTGTTATTTTGAACGATGGAAGAACAGATTTGACCCACCCTATCCTGCCGGTGGGCGGACAAGCAGGGACTTGAATTCTTATTCACCATTGGAATCAGGATTGATAGGATTGCTGTGATAGGCAGGATTGAATTCTGCCTCGGAATGAACTATGTAGAACGGGTTGGTAACCCGTTCATCCGGAATGTGGATAGTCCGGTAAACGTAACGCGAAGCACTGCTTCGCGGATAATGGGCCAAGACGACGAGATTACGTCTTTCGTGATGTTTGATTTGGAATCATTTGTAACGCGAAGCCCGTCTTAGAGATAGGCACAATCCCATTAAAACCCCGGCGTCATTTCGAACGGAGCGTAGCGAGTGAGAAATCTTTTGTGATTATGACTGATGACCGTGGACCGATGACCGTAGGAACGGACAGCCTTCTATGTCATTGTTCCGTTCCTTTTTTTCAGCGACGATCCGCCGGCCCCATGGAATAGAGCTCCATTCCACAGGGCCGGTAGTCGGACCCCGAGTAAATCGGGGAACTCCAAAAAAGTCGCCACCTATGAATACCGAACCGTCTGTACCCTTCGTGCGGGACCAATTCAATGGTCCATTACGGGGGTTGCCTGTTGCATTCCTCGGACGGCACCCCCAAGCCGTCAGACGAGCACGAACCGGTACTACTACGCCAAAAGGCTTCGTAGCACAAGTATGAATTGCTCACCCGCCGCCCTTTGGCCTGCGCCTGCGATTCTGATGTCGGGGGCTGTGTTCGTTTCTTAGAAATGGATAGCATCCTATTTTAAAACTTTGCCGTTATTTCGAATGACGCGCAGCGAAGTGAGAAATCTTTAGTGTTTTGGACTGACTACCGTGGACCGATGACCTGGGACCGCAGCACAGGAATTAATTCCCGCACCAGTGATGCCTGGAAACATACGTTGAGGAACCTATTACCCAATAACCGGTAACTATTAACAACCAATAACAGTATTATACAAAATAATAGTTTCTCTTTTGAATCTGGCCTCTAAAGATTTATCTTTGCGCATCTTACTTCTCAAGGAGTGACAATAATAAATCTAACAGACGGAAAGGAGTGGCAAAACAGGATTAGTAGCTGATATGTATGGCGAAATTATTTTAGGATGGCTATTTATTCTTTATCCCATTTAAAATAATCCGTATAATTAGCGCCTATATTAGGGTGACAATTTTAATTGCAAAGTATCATCAAGCAACAATATTTGCCATTCAAAATTTAACAATCAAAATTCAGTACTCTGAAGAACGGAAACAGCCATAACGACAACCGCCACCACGTCCCCGATGAGGCGTCGCAAAACCAGCCCAAAATCATCTACCGGGAAGTGCCGGAGTATGGATATCAAGGAATGGAAGAAGATGAAATTGACCTGATTGAACTCTTCCAGACCTTCTGGAAAGAACGCATCCTTATTGCCAAGATTACAGGGGCTTTTTTAGTATTGGGGTTGCTTATCGCATTATTAGCTCCCAAGGAATATTCTACCCAAGCTACTCTAATGCCGGAAGCTCAATCTTCTCAAAGTACCGCCGGAAGTTTGTTGCAAAAATATGGCGGCCTCTTAGGTATTAGCGGTGGGGCAGCTTCCGGTGCGGAAGGTACGATACCACCACAGCTTTATCCCAATATTGTGCAGAGTCTGCCTTTCCAGGTGGAGTTGATGAATACCAGGGTGCATTTTTCGAGATATGATACCACGGCCACCGTTTATCAATTCTACAAAAATATTTATTCGCCTTCTATATTTAGCTATGCTATGCAATATACTATCGGGCTGCCGGGCAAAGTCCTGAGCCTTTTTAGTGAAGAGCAACCGGAAAAGCCATTGCCTACTTCAGTTAAACGGGATACCGTTTATTCACTTACTAAAGACCAGATGGGTGTAATTAAAATGCTTCAAGATCAATTGACGGCAAATGTTGATCAAGAAACGGGAGTTATAACCGTAAAAGGAGAATTTCCAGATCCCCAGGCTACGGCAGAGATTTCTCATGCGGGAATTGCCTTGTTAAAAAAATACATGAAAGATTACCGTACCAATAAGGCCAAGAAAGATCTGGAATTTATAAAGGAACAGGTTGGGGAAGCCAAGCAGCGTTTTGAAAATGCCCAGGATCGACTTGCTAATTTTAGAGATAGCAATATAAACTTGACTACTGCCAAGGCTCAAACGAAGGAGCAACAATTACAATCACAGTACGACTTGGCATTTAATCTTTACAATTCATTAAGTCAACAGCTGGAACAGGCACGATTACAAGTACAGCAGAATACGCCTGTTTTTACCGTTTTGCAACCTGTGAATTTACCAATCGAAAAAAGTGCGCCTCATAGGATTTTAATTTTATTTATTTCTGTTATTTTAGGCTGTTTGGCTAGTTGTGGTTGGGTTTTAGCTGAAGAATGGTGGTTAAGAAGACAAATTGGGGGCGAATTTTGAGGCCTTTTTTAGATATCAATCTTTTATATAAAATGTTTAGATCTATTTGTCAGTGAGAAATTAAACTATGATTACTATGGAGCTAGTTAATAATATCGAGCGACTCGATCAAAAATTGAAAGATTTTTCTGTAGAACAAAGACTCAAGAAAGTTTATGATTTATTTGGTGCAGATCTGGTTGTTACCTCATCTTTCCAGTCTCAGAGTGTACCTTTGTTACACCTTATTTCGAAACATATCCCGGAAGTCCCAGTCCTTTTTTTAGATACTGGGTTTCATTTTCCGGAAACAATCGCTTTTAAAGATAATCTTACTAGACGTTTTGGACTCAATGTTATTGAGGTGACAAACAAGATGGGGCATTCCGGATTCAAGAAAAAATATGGAAACTTGTATAAATCTGATCCTGACCAGTGTTGTTATATAAATAAAGTTGAACCTTTAGAACGGTCTTTGAGTAACTATAAGGCATGGATAACGGGAATACGCCGAGATCAGACTGAAGAACGTAAAAGGGCAGATTATGTCCAAAAACTTGACAATGGAATTACGAAAATTTGTCCCATTTTAGATTGGTCAAATCATGATGTCTGGACGTATGTGCAATTATATGAGCTTCCACAACATCCCTTACTTGAGGAAGGTTATCTGAGTGTGGGCTGTGCTCCTTGTACGCAACCATCCCAAGACGGAGACGAGCGATCTGGCCGTTGGCAAGGGAAAGGAAAAACAGAATGTGGGCTTCATAATTCTCTAGGAAAAAAGGATAGTAATGAAGACACCTAGAAAGATTTTAATAACCGGGGCTTGTGGGTACATAGGAGCTGTTTTGATAAGGCTATTATCGACCAATATGGATGGTATAATTTTACGCATGTTGGATAACCTGTCATCCGGCAGTTACAATGCGTTGGTTGATTTGCCCATGGAAGGCCATTATCAGTTTATAGAAGCAGATATTTTAGATCCTACACAGCTTAAATATAGTTTACGAGACGTAGATGCTGTCATTCATTTAGCGGCACTTGTTAAAACACCGTTAAGTTTTGATAACCCTGGTTCATTAGACCAGGTTAACTACTGGGGTACTGCTCACTTGGTTAATGCCTGCATTGAGCAAAATATTGACCATTTTATATATGTTAGTTCTACGTCTGTATATGGTCCGGGTGCTAGTTTTAGAGAGGAAGATGATCCCAAACCATTGGGAAGTTATGCCAACTCCAAGTTGTCAGCTGAGAATTATATCAAAAAGCGATCAAATGATCTGGATTTTACAATTTTGCGCCTTGGTACGGTTTATGGTCCGAGTAGTGTATTGCGTGTAGAGTCGTTTGTAAACCGGATGGCTTTCCTGGCAGGTACTAAAAAGAAAGTAACTGTATATGGAGATGGGGAACAAGAACGTCCGGTTGTCTATATAGATGATTGTACATCCCTGATTCAACAAGTACTTGAAAATCCATCTGATTATAAAAATGAGGTTTATAATGTTGCGGAAGGTAACTACTCTGTTAATGAGGTGGTATCAACGATAAAGAAACTACGTGGAGATCTAAAAATTCATTACACTGATCAGGATATAAGAACCCATTATAGTTTTAGCGTAGATACTAAAAAAATTAATCAGATAGGATGGAAAGCTGATTATGACTTGCATTTAGGAATAAAAAAGTTACTTAACCGTTTTAAAGGTTTTGAAGGTTTGCGTTCAGGGCAAATAGAAGATTTTCATTGAAAATGATAAATAATCAGGTTAACAAAATGTCAGCCAATTGGAATAACAAACGGGTGTTAATTACAGGAGCTAGTGGAACAGTAGGAAAAGAATTACTTCGTCAGGTTATACAAAAAGAACCGAAAGAAATTCTTGGAGTTGACAATAATGAAAGCGAATTATTTTTTGTTGCAAATGAATTTAGAGATGTTCGCAATGTCAACCTTATGATGTGCGATATCAGGGATAAGGATCGTGTTCGTGCTATAACCCGTGGAATAGATATAATCTTACATGCAGCAGCTCTAAAGCATGTAATTTTATGCGAGGAATCTCCTTGGGAACCAATTCGTACTAATATAGATGGGACGCAGAATATCATTGATGCTGCTATTGAAGATGAAGTAGACCGTGTACTATTTACCTCATCGGATAAAGCGGTGAATCCGACCAATGTAATGGGGACTTCCAAACTGATGGGAGAGCGACTGATGACAGCAGCTAACTCTCATAAGCGTGGCCAGAATGGCCCAATCTTTGCTTCAACCCGCTTTGGCAATGTCTTGGGGTCAAGGGGATCTGTAATTCCAATATTTGAGAAGCAGATTGCAGAAGGTGGGCCTGTTACATTAACTGATCCAGGAATGTCTCGTTTTATAATGACCCTTGAAGAAGCAGTTAAATTGGTAATGGAATCTGTTTTTCTTGCTAAGGGCGGAGAAGTGTTTGTTACCAAAATGCCAATTGTTAAAATATCAGTTTTGGCAGATGCTATGATTGAAATTTTAGCACCTCAACATCGGTTTGATGTAGATGATATTCAAATAACTGAAATCGGATCAAAGCCGGGTGAAAAATTATATGAGGAATTAATTAATGAAGAAGAAACCCGTAGAACTGTTGAATTGCCAAACTATTTCGCAGTAATTCCGGCATTTAAATCTGTTTACAACAATATAGATTATTCCTATCCAGATATGAATGGTATTGGTGTATCGCAGACATATACGTCCCATCAGGGTGAAGCAATGACAAAAACTGAATTAAAGGAATATTTATTAAAGCACAATTTACTTACAATCAAATCAAATAAAGAAAAGGAAATTAACGAGGTCTAAAATGACGATTTTAATTTTAGGTGGAGATGGGTATTTAGGATGGCCGACAGCAATGCATTTTGCAGGATCAGGGCATGAAGTTATAGTAGCAGATAATTATCTGCGCAGAACGATTGCCATGCAGACCGATTCAGAAGCCTTAATGCCTAATCCCAACCTTAAAAAACGGACTGAGATTTTTGAAGCCGAATCCGGAAACAATATTACCGTTGAAATCGGTGATCTAGCCGAATTTGGTTTTATGTCTCAGCTGTTGGAAGAATACCAGCCTGATACGGTAGTACACTATGCCGAGCAGCCATCGGCTCCTTATTCTATGAAGGGATTTGACGAAGCACAGCTCACATTAAATAACAACTTAAATGTAACTTTTAACTTAATTCAGGCCGTACTAAAACATGCTCCCGATTGTCATATTGTAAAATTAGGTACCATGGGCGAATATGGTACTCCAAATATTGATATCGAAGAAGGGTGGCTGGAGATAGAACATAACGGTCGAAAAGATACTTTCTTATTCCCAAGGGCCGCGGGTTCTCTATACCACACTACTAAAGTATTGGATACAGACTTATTATGGTTTTACGTTCGTACTTTTGATCTGAAGGTTACCGATCTTATGCAGGGACCTGTTTATGGGTTGTCTACCCCGGAATCGGACTTGAATGAACAATTATTACCCAATTTCCATTACGACGATATTTTTGGCACCTTGGTTAACCGTTTTCTTGTTCAGGCTGTTGCCGGTGTACCGCTTACTGTATATGGCAAAGGCGAACAGGTACGCGGCTATCTTAATATTAATGATACATTACAATGCATTGAATTGGCTGTTTCCAACCCGGCTGAAGAGGGTGAGCTGAAGATTTATAACCAGCTTACTGAGACATTTTCTGTTAATGATGTGGCAGAAAAAGTAAAACGAGTTGGAGATGAAATGAATCTTGATGTTGAGGTACAATCTATTCCCAATCCCAGAAAGGAATCAGAAGATCACTATTATAATCCCAAAAATACCGGTCTTTTAGACTTGGGATTAGAACCCCATTATATGACGGACGAAGTTGTAGGAGGAATGCTGGAAGAGGTTATTAAATACAAAGATAACATTGATGAAGGCAAGATTATGCCAAGAGTAAAATGGAATAAAGAATCACAGGAGGCATAATTCAATGAATTGGGTTATCACAGGAGGTTGCGGTTTTATTGGCCGTAACCTTATTCACTATTTACGTCAAAACGAGGATTGTGCAATTCGTGTAATTGATAATTTAACGGTAGGTAGCCGTGAATATTTAGAAATGGTTACCTCCTTTACTGAAAGAGAGAAGTCAACTACAAGCAGGGGGTTTCCGAATACAGGACAAGTCGAGCTTGTCGTAGATGATATATTGGAAGCCGATAATGCGTTAGACCACGTTAAAGGAGCTGATGTAATTGTACATTTGGCAGCCAATACAGGCGTTGGTCCCTCAGTAGAGGATCCCCGCCACGATTGTGTAACCAATGTAATCGGAACATTTAATTATCTCGAGGCTGCACGGCAAAATGATGTTAAACGGTTTATTTTGGCATCCAGTGGAGCACCTCTGGGAGAGGTGACTCCTCCAATCCATGAAGAGAAGGCACCGCATCCCAAATCACCATATGGGGCAAGCAAACTGGCGGGTGAAGGTTACTGTTCGGCATATTATGGCTCATTTGGAGTCGAAACCGTTGCTCTTCGTTTTGGAAATGTTTATGGCCCTTTTTCTTCCCATAAATCCAGTGTTGTAGCAAAATTCATTCGCAGGGCTCTGGAAAGCAAAACATTGGAAATTTATGGAGACGGCTCTCAAACACGCGATTTTATTTTTACCGAAGACTTGGTTAAGGCTATAAGCCAGGCCGTTACCGTGTCGGATATCGGGGGCGAGATTTTTCAGATTGCTACTAATAAGGAGACGACTGTTTTAGAACTCACCGATCTGCTGGTAGGACAATTGAAGAAGGTCGGTATTGGAGATATAGAAGTAAAACATATTTCTCCACGAACCGGTGACGTGCAACGAAATTATTCGGATACGAGCAAAGCAAAAAAGATATTAAATTGGGAAAATGAATTTAAATTGAAGCAAGGTCTCTCCGAAACTTTGGCGTGGTTTCTTAAGAATTAAACATTTATATATTATTTGTGAATAGTTTTATAACCAAAGTTGTAAGAAAGATAAAACGTAGTAATTTTTTATTAAATCTATTTGGACTTTTTGGTAGAGAGCTAAAACCTGATAAATGGGTTTTTATTTTAGGATGTTATAACTCAGGTACTACACTTCTTTCGAAAGTTTTATCGTATCACCATCAAATTAGCGGACTGCCTGATGAGGGTATCGCATATACAAATCGGATAGCTTATCCTGAATTATTTGGCTGGCCTCGCATGTGGATAAAATGCAGGGAACGGATGAATCAGGCTAATTCACTGCTTTCTGCCAAGGATGCTAGGCAGATAAAAAAACAATGGTCTTTTTGGTATTTACAAAGACCTGTTTTGGTAGAAAAATCGATTTCAGATGTTACCCGGATCGATTTTTTGAAGGAAAATTTTACTCCTGCTTATTTTATTATACTCAGACGTAATGGATTTGCTGTTGCCGAGGGTATTCAAAGAAAGGCAAATTTAAAAAAATGGGGAAATAAAAAATATAAAGAAAAATATCCTATAGGACTTTGTGCTGAACAGTGGGTCAAAACCTATCATTTGCTAGAAATAAAAAAAGAATCATTATCCAATTATATTGAAATATCATATGAGGATTTTACGGAAAAGACTGAATCAACTCTTCACGCGATAACATCTTTCTTAGGTTTGGAACCATTCCCCCAAAGCACCTTCCAGCATAATTGGAAATTACAGGGTAGAAATAAGCCTATAATAAATATGAATAAAAAAAGTTTTGATCGTCTTTCAGAGGAGGATATAAAAAAAATAGAATCAGTTGCTGGAACACAACTGCAAATATACGGCTATTCAGTAGGCTGAGTGGAAATTAAAATGCAATCTACCTTAAATAAACTTTTTAAAGGCTCTTCTATTACATTTGGGGGAGTTATTTTAGGAACGGCCGGTCAATTTGTTGTTCGGGCGTTGATTGGGAGAGAACTGGGTGCCGAAGGATATGGTATCCTGACGCTTGGATTAGCTACCTTATATTTTTTATCGGTTTTTTCAACAATGGCTATGGATATAGGGGTCGCTAGATTTATTCCTTTTTATTTTGCTAGAAATAAATTTTCTAAAATTGCTGCAACTCTCAAGGTTGCTCGCAAGATTGTAGTAATAATTTCGACAATTATTGCTATAGTTCTATTTCTATCTTCGAATTATATAGCTTTACATTTATTTGCTGAACCAGAAGTTGCTTCAATTCTTAAAATATTTGCACTTATTTTACCATTTTTCGGTGTACAATTAGTGCAGTTAGGCGGATTGCGTGGATTCAAAAGAATGGACTATTTAACCTATACTGATCAAATAGCCAGGCAAACGGGGTTGATAATAGTTGCTTTATTAACATTATTATTAAGTTTAAGTGCTTTTTGGGTCTCTGTGGGATATGCTCTTGTCTTTTTGATCGTATTTGGGTTAACATTCTACTTCCTTAATGGACTATTAAATAGACATATAGGCAAAGGTAATTCTGATTCGGGAAATGAGAAGACAATTGTTAAAAATATATTTAGTTTTTCCTGGCCTTTAGTTGCCTCCCAGCAATTTGCCGAATCCCGAAAGCGTTTGGACCCTATATTATTGGGTTTTCTTGGGTCGGCCCAAATGGTTGGCATTTTTAATGCTGCTCTTCCAATATCAAGAATTATGCAGGTGATTTTGACTTCATTAAATAAAATATTCTTGCCTTCTGCGACGGAACTTTACGCTGAGGGAGAGATGGATGAACTTAAAAAAATATACCAACTGACATCCAAATGGGTGTTCTTTTTAACATTACCCCTTTATTTATTTTTGCTGATCCATGCAAAAGAAATTATCCAAATTGTCTTTGGGCAGGAATACTTATCGGCTGAAATTCCATTAATGATTTTGTCCACAGGATTCTTTTTGAATACTATATCTGGTTCTTTCGGAGAAATGTTAATTGCCATTGGGCGTCCTAAAGTAAATATGTTGGCTTCGGCTTTAGCTTTGGCAATAAATGTGATTGCTAACTTTATTTTTATTCCTATTTATGGCGTCAGTGGCGCGGCTATTGCTGCAGCATTTTCTTTATTCAGTATAATCTTAGTAGGGGGGGGGACGTTGTATTATCTATTGGGGATACAGCCTTTTACTTATGGTCATCTTAAGGGTTTGTTGGCATCTATTTTATTAATCATTTTTTTTATTCTGTTTAATAGAGGGGAAAGAGCTTGGTTTTTGTTAGTAGTAAGATCCATTGTAATACTGGGTACTTCATATATTTTATTTATTGTTCAATTATATTTTTATGGTGCTTTTGAAGATGAGGAAAAGAAAATGATCAAAATTTTTTGTCTAAAAATAAAAGAAAGAATCTTTTAATTTTTGGTAAGATAAAATGATCAATTGGTGTTATGTTTATCTCTCGAAGGTTAAAAAGGAAAGAAGTAGTTTCCTATCCAACGTTCCGGTGAGGACGGCAAATTTATTAAAAGGAGATGCTATAATTCATGTAGTATATATTGGAAAGCTTGATAGAAAGATATTTGAGAATGAAAACATTAAATGTCATCAGTATGATGGTTTTTTTAACGTTGTACCCTATCTGAGATATTTAGGGTTAAGTTTTTTTCTTATCAGATTAAGTAAAGAGTATAGGTTTGATGTAGTTCAGAATGTATGGAAACATTATTTTCTTTTTCCTATTTATTTAGCTTCCTTCTTTTGTGATTTTAAATTAGTTGCCCGCGTTGCGGGGGTGCCCATTTCGAGAAAATATCAGAAAAATTTATTTAGTTGGCTTAGAAAAAAAATAGTGCTGTTAATCGAGAGAGCGTCATTACATTGTGCTGACAAAATACAGGTTCTCTCTAATTCATTGAAAGAAGAGTTTGAACAGAGAATTAATAACCCTTCTAAAATTGTTGTGATACCTCAGGGTGTGAATACGGATTTGTTCCCCTATAAAGAACGAAATATTCCCATTGATCCATTGAAAGTTCTTTATGTTGGACGCATTTCTATGGAAAAAGGGATAGCAGATCTGATTGAGGCTGTTGGAAATTTAGAGTCGAAATTGATTTCTAACATAAAAATTACATTAATCGGTGAATGTTTGGACAAGACCAAAGAACAACTGCAAAGAAAGATTTCCCAATTGGATATTGATGATATCGTTGAGTGGAAAGGATATATTATACAGGATGAATTGAAGAACTACTACCATTCATATTCCTTATTGATCTTACCCTCCAGGACAGAAGGGTTGCCGAATGTAATACTTGAAGGGATGGCATCAGGGATTCCTTGTTTGGGAACTGCTGTTGGGGAAATCCCGTATTTGTTAGGTGAAAATAGAGGGATATTAGTTAACCCAAATGACTTTAAAGATTTGCAAGATAAATTCTGTATGGTTTTGGAGAATGAAATAGATTTTAGGCGCATGATTCAAAATTCTTATCATTTTATAAATAGAGAACATTCATTTAATGTAGTTAAACAAAAATATTTAGATCTGTTAAATATTTTGTAATTATTAAAATCAAAAAGTTATAAACAAATGGAAAGATCTGTCCATATAACGTATAATATTGAAGATCATAAAAATCGGTATGCAATAAGAGATAGCATAATACATCTAATAGAGCATGCAAGGGAACTCAGCAATAAAAAAAAATCTGACTTTAAAATACTTGATTGCGGTTGTGGGGTTGGCCTATTTATTAGAGATTTGGTCGAATTGGGATATACAAATGTGAAGGGTATAGATATTGATGCAACGTGTGTAGAAAAGGCTAGTCAATTTGGAGATTGTCAAGTTGCATCATTTACCGAAGTTAATAAAATTTTTAGTGAATCTGAGTTCGATCTTGTTATACTTTCTCATGTTCTGGAACATATGGAATACCCCACTGGAACTTTGTCGAAAATAAGAGAAATTACGAAATGGATGACAATAGCAGTCCCTAATCCTTTACGACTAAAAATCCAAATGAAGTACTCTGTTTGGGGAAAGAACTACTCAAATAAAGGCCACTATCATAGTTGGGATCGTTCTCATTTTCATAATTTCTTAACCCGTTTTAATGATTTGAGAATTGAAAAATGGGGGATCGACAGAGTTCGGGTAATTCCATTTGGTTTTTTACGCAAACCGCTTAATGAAATTGGTATACTCGATCCACTTGAGATTAATATTATGCCTAAAATATTACCATATTACTCAGATTCTTTAATAGCTCTTTGTGACATTGAAGATAATTCTTAACATATATAAAATATAAATGATTGCTATTACCGGTGATGTCCATCATATGAGCATGGGAGGAGCAGACCAGCAATATATGGACCAGACCGAACCTCAGGTAACAGAAGAATATATTGACATTATTACTGGGTACGGTTTAAAAGTAACCATTTTTGTAACCGGAAAGGCACTCGAAGAGGAACCGGAAGTTTTTCGCCGAATTGCAAAAAATCCTTTGGTGGAGTTTGGGGGGCATAACTATTACGCTTTCCAGCCCAGGTGGCTCTATGGAGGGATCTTTGGGAAATTGATGGGTAGTAATTGCGGCCCTAGGCCGGTACAAAATTGGGAAATCAAGAAAACCCTTAAGACGTTTAAAAATATCTTAGGTATAGATATTGTAAGCTGGAGGGATCATGGATACCGGCATGATCATAATACTTATGAGTTACTCGTAGATAATGGTATAAAAATAATTTCTGATGAGGTAGGTCCCCGGTTTGACGGTCCTTACAAAACAGAAGAAGGGCTTATCTCGTTACCCATTAATACGCTGCCCGATCATGATCATCTTATTCACGGTAATCAGACTGAAGAGATGGCACAAGATTGGAACCTACTGAATAATAGCTTCCAAGCCGGGCTTATGGATAAAAATAGCTGGGTTGAATACCTTTTAAAACAAGTAGAGGAAAATGAAAGAAATGATCAAATATCTACTTTGTTACTTCATCCGGGGTGCATGAGTATAGTAGACAAATTTAGTACGCTTAAAAAAATATGTATTTCTATGAATAGTTTTAAAACAAACAAAGTTAGAGAGATACTTTAAAAGGGTTATTGATACTTTTTAATATGCAGTTGACTATAAATAAAATAAATATAGAACGGGCTCTTTTTTACTGCATGATATTATTATTAATACCATTAGCTTCATCTACCGAAGGTATTACAATATATGAACTTCTATTTTTAGGTATATTTTCTTTATTAATACTATTAACATTCCATAATTTAATTAAAAAAAATATTAAATTTTATGATTATTATAATTTAACTATATCCATACTAATATTTTCTATTTCAATATTATTTTCATCATTTACTGCGCTCCTTAAAGGAGCAAGCTTTATTTCTTCATTAAGAGCTGCATATCCTTTTCTTTTGGTATTATTAGTATATTATGTAAGGCAGAAATTTATTATTAACAATAAAAAATTATATTGGGTTTTAATTTTAACAAGTGCTACTATAGTTTTTCAATGTATATTTTTAGTTCTTTCGACAGGTCATTTCTTAAAAAATCCATATCTGGGTGAAGCAGGAACAGCCTTTAATTCTGCTTTATATCTTTTTGTCTTACCTTTCTTTTTAACAATTGTTCTATTAAAAAGGAGTAATAATATATTATATATAATTTTAATATTTTTTATATGGAGAATATTAATTGATTTTAGAAGGCAGCCTTTAATTATATTTATTACTTCTTTAGTATTCATAATCTATTTTATTAAGGAAGATGAAATGTATTATATAATTTATAAGAAGAAGAAAAAGTATATTTATGGAATATTTTTATTTATAATATCTTTGGCGACATATATCATTTATACAAATCTTAGAAAACTAAATCTTTTAGCTATTGTAGGGCACTTAAGTTTTGACTCAATACTTTTAGGGTTAGAAACTCGGTTTGCAATAGCTATTACTGCTTTTAAACATTTCCTTGCTAATCCCGTAATTGGAATTGGATTAGGAAAGGAGGTTAATTTGTATGGTCATGTGAATCAGACCTTTTTATCTAATGCAGCACAGAGATTCAGTATTAATGAAGTGAAGAAAGTGCATAATTTGTATTTATATATTTTATTGCACGGAGGAATTATCTTGTTTTCTTCATTTTTGTACTTTATTTACAAGCTCTTCTTCACTTTAAAAAAATTGATAAAATGTTATCATCTTGAAGAATATGATTTTTATTGGTGCGTAGGTAGTTTAGTTTTTTTGGCTAATTACTTGATACTAGGAATGGTATCAGTGCGTACTATAAGTCTTGAAGCATGGCTTCTGCTAGCAATTATAGCCGGAATTACTTTATCAATTCAAAAAAAATATAATAATAATCAAAATTTGGTATATGAAAATAGCAATACTCATCGGCACGCGTCCCGGCATCATAAAAATGACCCCCTTGGTTCATGAATGTAAAGAAAGGGGCATCGATCACTTGGTCATTCATACCGGACAGCACTATTCAGAAAACATGGATGCTGATATTATGGAGGATGCTGGGCTTCAAAAGGTTGATTATCATATTACCCGCCCCGAGAATTGTGTAACGCATGCCCAACAGACGGCCTATATGCTAACCAATATTGAAGAAGTGCTCATGAAAGAGGAACCGGATGTGTTATTGGTATGCGGAGATGCCAATACTAACTTGGCCGGGGCTTTAGCGGCACGAAAGCTGCACGTTAAAGTGGGTCATGTAGAAGCCGGTTTAAGAAGTTTCGACTGGCGAATGCCGGAGGAACATAACAGGGTCATGATCGATCATATCTCTGAGTATCTTTTTGCCCCAACGGATCTTTCCAAAAAACATTTAGTTAATGATGGAGTGGAAGGAGAGGTATTCGTTGTTGGAAACACTATTGTTGACGCCACGTTGAACAATTCAAAGAGCTTTCCCCAGGAAGTTAAAGATAAACTTAAGGATATAACGGAAGGAGAGCCTTATATTATTTTAACTGCCCACAGGGAAGAAAATGTTGATAATGAAGAAATACTGAAGACCTTCATTGAATCCCTAGAAGAGATTAGTGAAATGTCGGATCTAAAGATCATTTTTCCTGCTCATCCAAGAACCCAAAAACGGCTAGAAGAATTTGGGTTAGAAGATAGAATAAACCGGGTTTCCAATCTGGTGATTACGGAGCCCTTTGGTTATAAAGAATTTATGTGCTTTTTAAAAAATGCAGAATTTGTGATGACAGATAGCGGGGGGATTCAGGAAGAGAGCTGTATTCTTCAGACCCCCTGTATGACATTGAGAGATAATACCGAGCGTCCTGAGACTGTTGAGGTAGGAGCCAATCGAATTGTTGGGACGCAAAAAAAAGAAATTGTTACTAATTTCTTAGCTCTTGAAAAAGATGGTAAATCACAAAAAGGCTGGAGAAATCCGTTTGGTGATGGATTCACATCTAAACGAATAATCGATGTAAGTATTACAGGTAAAATTTTGGATAATTAACCTTTCTACATGCAATTGGTCGTTCTACCATATCTGAGGTAAATTTTTAAGCTTTTCCATTTAATTATCTTTTAGATCCAGATCTTTATGAATATTGGTATAATCTACTATGGCGACTATCCTGAAAACAGGGGTATAAACCAGTTGACAAATCTTTTAGCAGGGATGGGGCACAATGTAGAAATTTTAGCCAGGAAAGCTGATAAGGCTATCAATGTAGAGAATGCTAACATAAATCACGTTAGTACAGCTAATTTTACAGATAAATTGCTGAGGGTGTTTCCTTTTAATTTTATCTGGTTCTACAGGATCTATAATTTGGTTAAAACCAATGATATCAACTGTCTTTTTATTAGAGAAATTCCGTTTTCTCTTTTCACTATCATAATCTCGAAGTGGTTTGATATTCCTTGCATTTTGGATATGCGGGAACATTTACCTTCCATGTATCAAGAGTATAATAAGTCGCAGTGGGTTAAGAAATTCATTAGAAATTACACATTGGTAAAATCATACGAGGCCTTAGTGATCACCAAATTTTCTTTTATTACGACAGTGAGTGACGAATTGAGGCAGTTTCTTTTAGATGAATATCAATTGGATTCAGAAAAAATAAAAGTAGTTGGTAATTATCCGACCCAAAAAAATGTCGAGATCGCAGGCAATATATTACAAAATAGAAAAGTAAAATCGGAGGATACTATAAGGATTGTCCATGCAGGTTATATTGATAAGATGCGTGGTATTCAGCACTTTTTGCCTGCTTTTAAAAAGATGATAGATCGGGGCTATAAGATAAGTTTTGATATTATCGGAGAGGGAAATTATAAAGAATATCTCATAAGATTAGTTGATGATCTAGGTTTAAAAGACAATGTGAATTTTTTGGATTTTTTTCCGCCCGACGAACTTATTTTAAATTTGTCTGAGTATGATGTAGGGCTGTGCGGTTATGAAATTAATCAGCTTACCGAATTAACAACTCCCGGAAAAGTATTTGAATATATGTGTGCTGGATTAGCTGTTATTTCAAGCCCCAGAAAACCGGTGAAACGCATAATAGAAGATGCTGAATGCGGGGTAGTATATGATGATTTTTCTGTTGAGAAGATTACAGATACATTTGAAGGTTTAGTCAAAAACGAAACTTCTCTGAAAGGTTTTAAAACAAATGCTCTTGAAGCAGCTATTAATAAATATAATTACAGTTCCAATATAAATGAGCTTAAATCCATTTTATAAATGAGCATTATCTATGTAAGTCTTAATTATATCCCTTTGAATTTAGCTGGGGCGATTCGATCTTCTAATTTTGTGAATCAAGTAAAGAGGGTAGAAGAAGTAGTTATATTAACGACTACGAAAACCCAAATTTCGGATCCAAGCATTAAAGTAGACAGGATTAGTTTAAATCCTCCCCAAAATGGTGATAATTATTTAACCAGGTTAATAAAGGAAATTAAATTTGGCTTCAAGGTACTCAAAAAAATAAAGCAGCATAATGCCGGTAAAATTATTTTATCTTCACCACCATTTATTTCAGCATTGCTGATAATATTATTAGCATCTAATAAAAATATTACTTTGGATGTTAATGATATCTATCCGGAAGTATATGTTTGGGCAGGTATATTTAAAAAGCGTTCTTTCTTTTATAGGATTCTTAAATTTCTTACAAAAAAAAGTTATCAAAAAAGTAAGCATATTGTTACTGCTACCGAGTCTATCAAAAGATTAATACAAAGAGATTATAAAATTGATAACAAAAAGCTGACGAATATTTATACAGGTTATACCAATAAGATGCTGAAAATTTCTGAGAGTAAATATTCCCAATTTACTCTCATATGTCCTGGTCGTTTAGGAGAAGCACAAAATGTTGAGCTTTTGTGCAAGGTAATGGAGGGAACTTATAAAAAAGATAAAAGCATCAATTTTTTGGTAATCGGTAGCGGAGGGAAAGAAAATTTAATTTTTGATTATCAATATGATAATCTGGAACATTATATGGAAGTTGATCATAGTGATTTAGTTAAAATTTATCACAAATGTCATATTGGATTATCATTCCGAAATTCTACTGAACTTGGTGAAATAGCTTTTCCACAAAGAGTTTTTGAATATATTGGAGCAAATCTGCCTTCTGTTATTACTCCTATCAGTGAAGCTGGGAACATTGTAGAAGATAATGGTTTGGGGTATCAGTTTAAGAATGAAAATTTAGAAGATATTATAGACCATATTTTGTTGCTAAAAGAGAACAAAGATTTATATAACGGGAAGGTTAAAAGTATTCAAAGTATTAAAGAAAAATTTGTGTCTAATCAGAATAGTAAAAAGATCGTGGACGTAATTAATAAGGATAAATCCAATTTTTAGTAATCATGGAGAAGGCAATTTTCGTAACGGGTGGTGCCGGTTTTATTGGTTCTGCAGTGGTTAGATATTTAATTAATCATACTCAGCATAAAGTCATTAATATCGATAAATTGACGTATGCAGGACATCCTGAGAATCTGTCAACTGTTGAAGACTCCAAAAACTACATATACAAGAAAGTTGATATTTGTAATGGCGCCTTAATAAGAGGCCTTTTTGATAAATATCAGCCCAATGCGGTAATACATCTAGCTGCAGAATCGCATGTTGATCGATCAATTGATGGTTCCTATGATTTTATTAAAACAAATGTGCTTGGAACACACACATTATTAGAGATTAGCAGGTCATATTGGAAGAACCTTGCAGGAGAAGAGCAAAAAGAATTTAGATTTCTGCATGTTTCTACAGATGAAGTTTACGGAGAGCTGGGCGAAGAGGGTTATTTCCAAGAAACGACTCCCTATGATCCAAGGTCACCTTATTCCGCTAGTAAGGCTTCTTCAGATCATTTAGTTAGGGCATGGCATCATACATATGGAATGCCTGTTTTGATAACAAACTGTTCCAACAATTATGGGCCATACCAATTTCCTGAAAAACTAATACCTGTTGTCATCTTAAAGGCGCTACAAAGAAAGAATATTCCGGTTTATGGGACAGGGGAAAATGTTAGAGATTGGCTTTTTGTAGAAGATCATGTTCGGGCCTTGCTAAAAGTACTGAACATTGGGTCAGTTGGTGGGACTTATAACATTGGAGGAAATAATGAAAAAAAGAACATTACAGTTGTACGTACCATATGTAATATTCTTGACAAGATCAGACCGAAGCCTGATGGGAGCAGCTATGAAGATCAAATAACATTTGTTACTGATAGGCCAGGACACGATTTTAGATATGCGATCGATGCCAGTAAGATTAAAAATGAACTTGGTTGGATTCCTAAAGAGTCATTTGAGACTGGAATTGAAAAAACGGTCAAGTGGTATCTCAATAATATTAAATGGTGTGAAAAAGTAACTAATAATAATTATAATTTTGAACGTTTAGGAACGAAGACATAAAAATGAAGGGAATAATACTAGCTGGAGGAAGTGGCACTCGTCTTTATCCCGTAACAAAGGGTGTTTCAAAGCAATTAGTTCCGGTTTATGATAAACCTATGATTTATTATCCGCTTTCGGTATTGATGCTTTCGGAAATTAGGGATGTTTTGATCATTACAACTCCTGAAGATCAGGATAGTTTTAGGAATTTACTGGGTGACGGATCTGATCTTGGAATAAATCTAGAATATGCTGTTCAACCCAGCCCGGATGGTTTAGCGCAAGCGTTCATTATTGGAGAAGAATTTATTGGAAAAGATGATGTCGCTTTAATTTTAGGAGATAATATCTTTTATGGAACTGGGTTCCGTTTAGTATTGGAAGATACAGCGAAGGATTTTAATGGTGCTACTGTTTTTGGATATCGTGTAAGAGATCCAGAACGTTTCGGAGTAGTTGAAATTGATGATAATAACAAAGCTTTAAGTATCGAGGAGAAGCCTGCTAATCCCAAAAGTAATATTGCTGTAACAGGTTTATACTTTTATGATAATAGGGTTGTTGATATCGCTCATAATATAAAACCCTCTGCGAGGGGGGAACTTGAAATAACCTCAATTAATAAAAAATATTTGGAAATGGGGGAGCTTGATGTACAGGTTTTAGGCCGTGGTTATGCCTGGTTGGATACCGGTACTCATGAGGCAATGCTGGAAGCCTCAAAGTTTGTTGAGATAATTGAAAGAAGACAAGGGTTAAAGATTGCCTGTTTAGAGGAAATAGCTTGGAGAAAGAATTGGATTCATGACAAAAGGATTTTAGAAAAGGCCGAAGAACTAGGGAAGACAGGTTATGGAAATTATCTGAAATCATTATTGAATGATTGAGTATGTCACAAACGCCTAAAATTATTGATCTCCCCAAAATAAAAGATAACAGGGGAAATCTAACGTACCTAGAATCAGATCATTTACCTTTTATTATAAAAAGGGTGTTTTGGACTTATGATGTACCGGGTGGGGAAGTAAGGGGAGGCCATGCATACAGAAGGCAAGAAGAACTGATCATAGCGTTAAGTGGTAGTTTTGATGTTATATCACTGATGTTAACCAGCAGGTAAAAAAGTTTTCATTGAATAGAAGCTATTATGGTTTATATTTACCTCCATTGACTTGGCGCCATATGGAAAATTTTTCTACAAATTCATTGGGTCTCCATCTCTCGAGTAACATATATTCCAAAGACGATTATATAAGGGATTTCGAAGTATTTAAAGAAAAGATCTAATGCAAACTTCTGTTTTCGATTGTAATATTCTGAGATTACCCAAAGTTTATAACAAGTCGGGAAATATTACAGCCATTAATAACCAACTTGAAATACCATTTAAAACAAAAAGAGTTTATTACCTTTATGATATACCAGGGGGGGAATCTAGAGGTGGACATGCCCACAAAGAATTACAACAATTAATTATCGCTGCCAGTGGCAGTTTTGATATCATCATTGACGATGGGATGGTTAAACGTACATTTCATTTATCCAGACCATATACTGGATTATATTTACCTTCAGGTTTATGGCGTGAGTTGGACAATTTTTCTTCGGGGAGTATTTGCTTAGTACTGGCTTCTTTACGTTACGATGAAAATGATTATATCAGAGATTATAAATCCTTCAAAAAATATAAGTCGTTAAATGATTCATAAACTTGCTGATATTAAGACGGATAAAATAGGAAATGGTACAGATATATGGCAATTTGTTGTGATTTTGAGTGATGCAATAATTGGGAAAAATTGTAACATTAATTGCCATGTTTTTATAGAGAATGATGTAAAGATCGGTGATAATGTTACAGTAAAATCGGGCGTGCAATTATGGGATGGAATAAAGATAGAAAATGACGTTTTTATTGGCCCTAATGTGACATTTACAAATGATAAATTCCCCAGATCAAAAGAATATCCAGCTAAATTTCAGGAAATTTTGTTAAAAAAAAATGCATCAATCGGAGCGGGAGCTACAATATTGGGAGGAGTTGAAGTTGGGGAATTTGCGTTAGTCGGTGCAGGCTCGTTAGTTACAAAAAATGTACCTGATAGGGCTTTGGTTGTGGGGAGTCCCGCCAAAATAATTGGTTGGTTAAATAATGATGGAACAAGAATGATAAAGAAAAAAGACCATTATGTCGATCAAAATGGTGTAAAGTGGATAATCAAAAAAAAATCGCTTGTTAAATTATGAAGGTGCCTTTTCTTAACCTAAATCCTATACACAAAGCTTTAAGAGCAGAAATGGTTAATGCTTTTAAAAGGGTTTATGATAATAATTGGTTTATTTTGGGAGAAAATCTTGATGAGTTTGAAAATAATTATGCGAGATTTAATGGTACTAATTATGCTTTGGGGGTAAGTAATGGACTAGATGCACTATATTTGTCTTTGAAGGCTATCGGAGTTGGACCTGGTGATGAAGTTATTGTTCCTTCCAATACTTTTATTGCTTCAGTATTAGCTATTTCTTACGCAAGCGCTACCCCAATTTTTGTAGAGCCGAGTATTGAAACATATAATATCAACCCTAATGAAATTGAGAGGGCGATTAGTTCTCGAACTAAGGCAATTATGCCAGTGCATTTATATGGGCAAGCTTGTGAAATGGACGCTATTATGAAAATAGCAAGAAAGTATGATTTATATGTTATTGAAGATAATGCCCAGGCTCATGGGGCTTCATTTAAAAATAAGAAAACCGGTAGCTGGGGACATCTTAATGCTACCAGTTTTTATCCCGGGAAAAATTTGGGTGCTCTAGGAGATGGAGGAGCAATTACTTCTGATGACGAAGAACTGGCAGAAAAAATAAAGATGCTACGGAACTATGGCTCTAAAGAAAAGTATAAACATAATATCATCGGTTATAATAAACGATTAGATGAGTTACAGGCTGCTTTCCTGAATATTAAGTTGCAATATCTAAATGAATGGACTAAGGAGCGTCAAAAAATAGCCTCAAGATACGACGAAGAATTGAATGCGGTTGGAGATTTAATAGTACCTAAGGTCCATCCCGATTCAGATCATGTGTATCATCTTTATGTTATACGCACAAATAAACGTGATTCACTAAAAGAATATCTTTCAACCAAAAATATTGATACTTTAATTCATTACCCTATACCACCACATTTACAAGAGGCGTATTCAAATCTAGACTATAAGGTCGGCAGTTTTCCAATTGCTGAAAAATTATCTAATACATCTTTGAGTTTGCCATTATGGCCTGGTATTGAAGAAAAACAGGTGAATTATGTTATAAAAAACATCAGGGAATTTTTTAATTCCTAGCAAATATCATATATCACATATATTTTATATTTTTTAAAATTTTATTATACTCTTCAGTTGTAAAAGAGAGTTAAAATTGATTATATATATAGCATATGCAAAATATCGATACAGAAGTTATTACCCTACCAAACCAATTTGATTTTTTAGAAAAAGATGGAATTAATATAAATGAGACGGACAATCTGCTAAATCTGGAAGAAACACCGATTCGTCGGGCCTGTGATTTTATAATTGCATTGTCTTTGTTTGGTTTATTAATTCCTGTTTTCTTAGTCGTTGCTGCTTTCATAAAGATCACCTCTAAAGGACCGGTTTTCTTTATACAGGAAAGACTGGGGAAAGATCGTGTCCCTTTCGATCTATATAAATTCAGGACTATGGTACCCAATGCAGAAAAGGAGACAGGGCCGGTCTGGGCCAAGAAGGATGATCCCCGGGTTACTTCAGCCGGTAACTTTTTACGCAAATCAAGATTGGATGAGTTGCCCCAATTAATTAATGTTATCAAAGGTGATATGGCTTTGGTAGGATGTAGACCTATTAGAGAGCATTTTGCAGATATTCTATCAGATGAAATTGATTTGTATGAATTAAGATTCCAAATTAAACCTGGGCTTACTGGGTTAGCCCAAATAAAAGAATCATATGCAAATTCAGTTGAAGCCCAGAAAGAAAAGTTCTATCATGAATTATATTATCTTGTAAATAGAAATTTTTTATTAGATGTAAAAATATTACTCAAGACCTTATTAATACCATTTAAAAAAATGGGTGCGTAATATTTTTAGAACGGAAAATCCAAATACTTTTAGGTGGATACTTTACTTATGTATCGCTATATGGGCAATACTCTGTTATTTTATTTTAGGATTGAATTGAATATGTTTAATAAAAGTCTGTACAATAATCATCTCACATCCCTTGGTGATGACATACCTACTAAGTTTTAGTGAAATCTGTCAAATATTTGCTTTTTGCTGCAATTCTAATGTCAAGGAAAAGTTTTCACTAATTTGTCTTTATTGTGTTAACCTAAACTTATTTGATGATCTCTTGCACGATCTGGGAAGATGCAACCTGTAGTTCAACATCATTCATGTTGAGAATCCTTTGATCCATATTACCGATCGTTGGAGAATCCATAGCTCCTGAAAAGCACCTGCAGCAGATCCCGGATCGGGTTCCCCGAAATATCGGGACACGGCGGGATGACATCAATTTTATTGGGTTTTGAGTGATAAACAGGCGTCTCTCCCCTCATGGCCCCGATTCCTCGGGATAGGGAGGGGGGCGGTGGAATGTTGAATGTGGAATATTGTTCGTTAATAATTACATTACTTTTAGGTATTATTGGAATGCATATTCAAAATGATCGATTATAAAAAATATATTACAATAGAGGCTGATAAGCCTTGTATTCGTGGGATGTGCATAACGGTTTATGATGTGCTCGAATATTTGGCTTCCGGGATGACCGAGGAGGATATTTTACGAGATTTCCCGGAATTAACGCAGGATGATATCAAAGCGTGTATCGCTTTTGCCGCTAACCGGGAATGGGAATTGACAAAAATATCCGCTTGAAACTTCTTTTCGACCGAAATTTTCCCATCGTTTAAAAGAACTCTTAGATGAATTTTTTCCCAATTCAATTCATGTCAAGGATGTTGATATGGAGAAATCAATGGATACGACCATTTGGGAATATGCCAGGAATCAAAACTATACTATTGTATCAAAGGATTCCGATTTTTATCAACGAAGCTTTGTGATGGGACATCCGCCAAAGGTTATTTGGATACAGAGAGGCAACTGTTCAACCAACGATATCTATAAATTACTTCGAAAAAATAAAGAAGCAATTAAAACTTTTGGGGATAAGGCCGAAAGTTCTTTTCTGGTCTTAGAATAAAATTCATTTACGGTCATTGTTTCTTTAAAGACTCATTCTGTGTCATTCTGGAGAGGCTTTAGAATTAGGAATGATGAATTATGAATTCTTGAATTGGAAAACCTTTGAACTTTACCTGAACCAACGTTGATGTCATCAGTTTTAAAAAACCCGTTCTGTGTCATCCTGAACAGGCCGACATAAACTGGTTGAATCAATCTGGAAATTAAAGGCCTGATTCAGGATCTGTTGCGCGAAACGGGGAAGATGCAGTTCATTTGCCAACTGTCGCTTAATTTGAAAAGCCTTTGATCCGGGTCGGCAGTTTTTCACGGCTATGGCCTTTGGGTAGCTTGTGCAACAGATCCCGGCTCGGGGTCCCCCGAAATATCGGGACACGGCGGGATGACACGGAGCTTGGGTTACGCCTGGTGCTGTTATTATGTAGAACGGGTTGTCAACCCGTTTACGGCGGAATGGGGAACTGTTAGAGATCGCAGCAGTTGCCGAACCCACCCTTCGCGGTGGCAGACTCTTGTTTTTGTAGTCTGGAGGCCTACATTAGCTCTTTTTAAGGCGTCATCTCGACCGGTAGGGAGAGATCTTTGGTTATCAGGATATCTCCTTTCCAATAAAGATCTCTCATTTCGCAGGCTCCATTCGAGATGACGGAGCACGGGTCGTTTTACGCGAATTGATTCAGAGAAGCAGGAGTCATTCCCCTCATTGTCCCGAATCCTCGGGAGAGGGAGAACAAGAGGGGCTAAAATGGCGAATAAAAATTATGAATGCTGAATTTTCTGCAGGCATTGTTAAGACCTTACCGTTTCACCCTGAACAGGCCAATGAGGATTGTTGAACTGATCTGGAAGTAAAAGCTTTCCGATCAGCTGGTAGGCGGACACAGTCTCAAACGTAAATACAATGCTATTATAATTTCAGGCAATTGCTTTTTAAGTAATTGAGATCCCTCGTCATATCTTCCTCGGGATGATGGCAATTTTATTGAGGTTGGGGATGGTGTTGTCCTTTTAGATACTACGCGAACTTATTCAAGGAGATACGTTCGACTAGCGGCTGTCCATCGTAGCCTTGGCGTAGTTGGGCTCAGTATTACACCGCTTCTTTAAGAATATAACCATTGATTTGTCATTGCGAACGAAGCAAATGAAATGAGCGGAGTGCGGCAATCCCCCAAGTAGTGATGGGCTGAGGAGATCGCCGCGGTTGTTGAAACCAACTACCTCGCGCCAGGTTCTTGGTTTGGTAGTCAGGGAAGCCTATAGAAGAGGCGTCATCTCGACCGGCAGGGAGAGATCTTTGTTTATTAGAGGGCTTTGCAAAACTTAAATAACTGTGTCATTCTGAACTTGTTTCAGAATCTAAAGGATTTTACAATACGTAAACATAGATCCTGAACTAAATTCAGGATGACACGCCTGGTTTTGCAAAGCCCTCTATTAGAATATCTCCTTTCCAATAAAGATCTCTCATTTCGCAGGCTCCATTCGAGATGACGGAGCACGGGTCGTTTTACGCGAATTGATTCAGAGAAGCAGGAGTCGCTCTCCTCATTGTCCCGAATCATCGGGAGAGGTAGGCGAGAACAAGAGGAGTGGGTCCCTAAAAATCGTTGTATCGTTTTTTACTGAGATTTGTTACTTTGCCTCCCGTTTATGTCGGTATGATTTTGAAATCAGAGTATCCGATATTTACTGCCTTTAAAGGTTTTCAGCTTTAATGGTCATAAGGTGGTTTACATCACCAACGGATCAAGGTAACACAGGTATTACATAACAATAACAAACTCCCCGATGGTTAACAGGAAACAGCTATTCAGCATTGCAGCAGTATTTATTGCTCTCCTATTTATTAATATAGCCAGTGCCCTTGCTCAGGACTTAAGCTCGGTAGACTTTAAGAATCTCAAGGCCTCCCAGCTGTCCGATCAGCAGATCCAGCGACTGTGGAAACGAGCCAAAAGTCAGGGCTATTCTGCATCCGACATTCAACGGATGGCCCTAGCCAAAGGGATGCAGCCGGCGGAAGTGAGTAAGCTGGTAGACCGATTACGGAAGATCCGCCTGCAGGGTAGCCAACAGCAGCAACAACAGGCGGCCACGGGTAAACAGCTGCGTTCGGTTAATATGGATACCACTAAGGCCGGGCAAGGTGGGGAAGAAAAGAGCAGTAAGAGCCGGATTTTTGGTGCGAACCTGTTCCGAAACAAGAACATCACTTTTACGCCCTCACTAAATATCCCTACGCCCGAAGACTATCAACTGGGCCCGGGAGACGAGCTGGTGATCGACATCTGGGGAGCCGCCGAACAGACCTATCAGCTGACGGTCTCACCCGAAGGCACTATCAGCATTGCCAACCTGGGTCCCATTTACGTGAACGGTTTAACCATGGAGCAGGCCCGTAAGCGCATACGATCCAGCCTGACCAAGATCTATTCGGGCCTCAAAGCCAGTGGCAACGCTCCGACCGACACCCATGCCCGCATCTCGCTGGGTAATATCCGCAGCATCAAAGTCACGGTAATGGGCGATGCACAGAATCCCGGTACCTACACCTTACCCTCGCTGGCTAGCGTCTTCAATGCCTTGTATGCCGCCGGCGGTCCCGATTCGACTGGAACCTTTCGTGACATTGAAGTACTTCGCGGCGACAGTATTGCGGCGCATCTTGATGTTTATGATTTCCTGGTCTACGGGAATCAGTCTGATAACATTCGGCTGCGTGATCAGGATATTATCAAAATAGATCCGTATATATCACGGGTCGAGCTGGAAGGAAAGACTAAGCGGACCGGCTTTTTTGAGATGAAGAAAGATGAGACCATACAGGATCTGTTAACCTTTGCAGGGGGCTTCTCGGATGGAGCCTATACCAAGCGCATCAAAGTGGTGGGTAATACTGATACCCAAAAGCGTATTGATGATATTAAATATCCGCAGCAGCGAGATTTCACAATGCACAACGGCGATAGCGTATCCGTTGGCGGAGTATTGGACCGTTATGCCAACCGGGTTAAGATTCAGGGGGCTGTTTTCCGCGATGGAGATTATGAGCTGAATGATACGACTACGGTCTATTCACTGATCCAGCGAGCCGGGGGGCTTCGCGAAGATGCGTTTATGAATCGCGGGTTGATTTATCGTCAACAAAGTGATCTGACAATGAAGACCATTCCGTTTAGTGTACGTCAGGTGATGAATGACACTGAAGCCAACAATATTGCCCTGAAGCGGAATGATGTCGTTCAAATTTCATCTATCTTTGATTTGCGGGATAATTATAAGATTACCGTATACGGCGCCGTACAAAATCCCGGCACTTTTCCTTATGCCGATAATATGACGTTAAAAGATGTGATCTTTCAGGCTAACGGTTTTAAGGAATCAGCAGCGCCCTATCGTATAGAGGTTTCCCGGCGCATCGATGGGGGAGACTCGGCTTATGTGCCCAAGAAGATTGCTGATATTTATCGTTTTAAGGTAAATAAAAATTTGAAACTGGGTGAGAAGGCGAAAAACTTTACCCTGAAACCTTTTGATGAGGTGTTTGTGCGTAGTTCACCTTCTTATCATCCCCAGCAGGAGGTCACCATAAAAGGCGAGGTGATGTTTCCGGGTAAATATACCCTGGACCAAAAGTATATGCGGGTGTCAGATCTGATTGAACGAGCCGGGGGGATGACCGGCTATGCATATCCTAAAGGTGCCAATCTGACCCGCCAAACAGAGCAGAAGGTAGATACAACATTTTTGAATATTCCTGACAGCTTACAAGCGGGTAATTC
>Ga0102962_1000186_pt1 | contig 35928 bp, 30 predicted proteins | sample SalPonF2_C_D2_MG_FD_84519 | JGI IMG/M metagenome (GOLD analysis project Ga0102962, IMG submission 84519) | Salt pond soil microbial communities from South San Francisco under conditions of wetland restoration - Salt Pond MetaG SF2_C_D2_MG ...
CGTCGGCTTCGCGGCGGCCTTCTCGGCGGGGCCCTTCTCGGCAGCGGCCTTCTCGGCAGCGGCCTTCTCGCCGGCCGCCTTCTCGGAAGCGGCCTTCTTCCCGCCGCCCTTGGCCGTCGTGCCCTTGCCCGCGGCGCCCTTGCCGGCAGCCTGATCGGCAGCCTGGTCGTCCTTCGCGCCCTTCTTCGAGCGCCCGCGCGAGCTCGACGCCCCCGCCTTGCCCCTCGTTCCGGCCTTCGTTCCCGTCTTCGCTGCGGCCTTCGGCTCGGACCCGGCCGCCGCCTTGCCGCCGCGCTTGGCCCGACCGTTGCCGCTCGCCTGGGCGCCCTCCTCGGCCGTGAACGCCGAAGGTGCCTTGAGCGTCTTGGGCGGCTTCTGCCGGACGGGCTTCTCCTCGACCTCGACCTCCGGCATCTCCATGTTCGCGGGGATGAGGTCGATCTGTCGCTGCGTGGGGTTGGCCTGCAACACCTTCACCTCGACCCGGTCGCCCATGCGGTAGCGCTTGCGGGTGTGCTTGCCCATCAGCATGAGGGCGTCCTCGAGGTAGATGTAGTAGTCGTCGTCCAGGTGGGAGACGTGCATCAGGCCCTCGACGCCGTTGGGTAGGCTGACGAAGACGCCGAAGTTGGTCACGCCGCTCACCACGCCGTGGAAGGCCTCGCCGACGTGCTCCTTCGCCCAGCGCGCGTGGTAGTACCGGCTGAGGTCGCGCTCTGCGCTCTCGGCGCGGCGTTCGCGGTCGCTCGACTGCTCCGCCAGCTTGGGGAAGTCGGTCTTGAGCCGCTCCTTGAGCGTCGGCGACAGACGGTGCTGCAGCAGCGCACGCATCACGCGGTGGACGACCAGGTCGGGGTAGCGCCGGATCGGGCTGGTGAAGTGCAGGTAGTTCTCGAACGCCAGACCGAAGTGGCCGAGGTTCTCCGAGCTGTAGCGCGCCTGCTTGAGGCTGCGCAGCAGCAAGGTGTTCACGATCTGCGCCTCGGGCTTGCCGGCGGCCTCCCGCAGGATGCGCTGCAGGTCCTGCGGGCGGGCCTTCTCCAGGTCGAGCGTGTAACCCAGGCGTGCCAGCGCCTTCTGCAGCGCCTGGACCTTCTCGGTGCTGGGATCCTCGTGCACGCGGAACAGCGCCGGCACGTCGCGCTTGTCGAGCTCCTCGGCCACCAGCCGGTTCGCCAGCAGCATCATCTCCTCGATGAGCTGGCGCGCGGTGTTGCTGCGCACGGGCGTGAGGTGCAACGCGCCCTGCTCGTCGACGTCCACCTTGGCCTCGGTGAAGTCGAAGTCGAGCGCTCCCGCCCCGATGCGCTGCTTGCGGAGCTCCTGGCTCAGGTTGATGAGCACCTTGATGTCGCGCTCGAGCTTGCGCTTGCCGTGGGGAAGGCGCCCGCCGTCACCGTAGCTCTGCACCTGCTCGTAGGTGAGGCGCGCGTCGGACTCGATGACCGTCTCGCGGAAGCGCACGCCCTTGACCTCGCCCGCCCGGGTGATGTCGACGAACACCGACAGGGCCAGCCGCGGCTCGCCCTCGACCAGCGAGCAGATGCCGTTGGAGAGGGTCTCGGGCAGCATGGGGAGGGTGCGGCCGGGGAGGTAGACGCTGGTGGCGCGCTCCTGCGCCTCGTCGTCGAGGCTGGTGCCCTCCGCCACGTAGTAGGAGACGTCGGCGATGTGCACCCCGACGCGCAGCATGCCGTCCTTGCCGCTGCCCGTGAGCCGCTCCAGCGACAGGGCGTCGTCGAAGTCCTTGGCGTCTTCGCCGTCGATGGTGAAGGTGGGGTTGTGGCGGTAGTCGGTGCGGCCCGCCATCATCTCGCCGTCCACCGTGGGCGGGACCGCCGTCGATTCGGCCTCGGTGTTCGGGTCGAACTCCGCTTTGAGGCCGTATTTCACGATCACGGCCTTGGTCTCCACCTCGGGATCGTCGCCGGCCCCCAGGAACTCCTCGACCTCACCGAAGGGCTCCTTCTCCCCCGAGGACTCGGGCCACACCATGCGGGCCACGATCCTCGAGCCGCCCTCGAGCTTGCCCACCGACTCCGGGGTCAGGAGGATGCGCTCGCGCAGGCGCGGCGAGTCGGGCCGCAGGATGGCGTAGCCCCGCGCGTACTCCAGCGTCCCGACCACCTGCGCGTAGCCGCGCTCGAGGATGCGAACGATCTCGCCGCTCTGACGATCGTCCTCCCCGGACGTGGTGTTCGGGCGGGCGACCACGCGGTCGCCGTCCCAGGCGCCGGCCAGCTTGTTCGCCGGGATGAAGAGGTCCTTGCCCTCGCCGCTGTCCGGGATGACGAAGCCGTAACCGCCCGAGGTGACCTGGAGCTTGCCGATGAAGAGGTTCATCTCCTGCGGCAGCCCGAAGCTGCGCCTGCGCGTGCGGATCAAACGGCCCTCGTCGGCGAGCTCCCCCAGGAGCTTTCTCAGGGCGTTGCGGTCGTCGATATGCAGGTGCTTCTGCACGTCCTGGACATGCCAGGGGTGCTCCGGATTGCTCCGGAAGAAGGTGAACACTTGCTCCTTGTCGAGTTCTGCCATTGCTGCAAGTGTAGCCCGCGCGCGACCCACACCCCGTCGGCAAAGCGGCCCCGGCGCACTGCTACCGTCGGCGCAAGCCGATTCGGGACTTTTTGCCTTGACTGAAACTCCCAAATCGGCCTACTCTCCCACGGACGGAGGGAGCGGAAGCGATCGCCGAGCAACAGCGTGAGGGCGCCGTAACCCACCAGGAGCTCCTCGATTACATCGAGGAGGTCGGGCTGATGTTCGAGGCCCAGGGGCTGCCGCGCATGGCCGGGCGCATCCTGGGCGCGCTGCTCGTGGCCGAGCCGCCCGAGCAGACGGCCGATCAGCTCGCCGGCACCCTGGACGCCAGCCGCAGCTCGATCAGCACCATGACCCGGTTGCTCGAACATTTCGGCCTGATCGACCGGGTGAGCAAGCCCGGCGACCGCCGCCTCTACTACCGCAATCGTCCCGACGCCTGGCACCAGCGCACCCTGGACGGCATGGACCCGGTGCGCCACATGCGCACGCTGGCCGAGAAGGGCCTGCGCCTGATGGGCGGCGCTCCACCCGAGGTGCTCAAGGGGTTGGTGGACATGTACCAGTTCTACGCCTACTGGGAAACCGAGATGCCCCGCATGATCGACGCCTGGAAGGAGGCGAAGGACCGCGGCGAGCTGCCCGAGCCGCCCGTGGACCGCGAGCCATGACCTCGCCTTCGCGGCGTCCGCCGCGCGGAAACGGCGCCGCAAGCCTGGCGCGCCTGGCCTGGCGCAACCTCTGGCGCCAGCGCCGTCGCACGCTGCTGCTGGTCGTGGTGGTCGCCTACGCAACGCTCGCCATCGTGTTCTTCTGGGGCTTCACCGACGGTTTCCTCGACTCGATCATGAACGCGCAGGGCCGCCTGGTCGCCGCTCCCGTCCTCGTCACCACCGAGCACTACCACGGCGATCCGGACCCTGCGAACGCGCTGAACGACCCCCCTGCGGTGGAGCGGCTGGCCCTGGAGGACCCGCGCGTGCACGGGGCCGCGCCACGCATCGACTTCGGAGCGCTGTTGCGCTCGCCCTACACCATGGAGGGCGTGCTGGCGCGCGGCGTCGATCCGACGCGCGAGGGGCAGGTCTCCGATCTCCCGGCCAGCATCTCCGAGGGGCGGATGCTCGCGGGGCCGGGCGAGATCGTGCTGGGCCGGGGCGTGGCCCAACGCCTCGACGCGCGGCTGGGCGAGCGCGTCGCCATCGACGTCTCGGCAATGGCGGGTCCGCAGGCGCTGGGCCTGCGGCTGGTCGGGCTCATCGACGCCGGCACGCCGGCCGTGGACGACAGCACCGCACTGATCGACCTCGCCGACGCCCGCACGCTCACCGGCGTGACCGGCGCGACCGGGGTCGCCCTGGACGTGCCTCTCGGGCAGGAGACGGCGGCGGCCCAGGCCATCAACGCGCGCCTGAACGGCACCGTGCGCGCCTACCCGGTGAGCGAGCTGCTCGGCGCGCTGCAGCGCGGCCTGGCCGCCGAGCGCATCCAGATGATCCCCATGGGCCTGTTGTTCTCGCTCTTCGCCGCCGTGGCGGTGACCACCACGGTGGTGGTGAGCGTGCTCGAGCGCATGCGCGAGTTCGGCGTGATCGTCTCGCTCGGCCTCGACCAGGCCAGGCTCGCCTGGCTGGTGACGTTCGAGTCCGTCTTCTCGACCGCGCTCGGCTGGCTCGCCGGGCTGGTGCTGGGCTACGGCCTGCTGTGGGTGCTCAACCTCACGAACGCGCTCGGCGCGTTCGTCACCGGCTTCTACGGCGACCTGCTGCAGGGCCTCGCCCTGACCGACCAGATCTCCGCCGGCATGCGGCCGGAATACGCCCTCTTCGCCTCGATCACCATCGCTCTGGCTGCGCTCTTCTCGGCGCTCGCGCCGGCCCGCCGCGTCCGCCGCCTGAACCCGGCCGCCGCCATGCGCACCGAATGAGAGGTCCCGTCTCATGACACGCTCGCTCCTCCGCACGCTGCTCGCCGCCGCCCTGCTCGCAGCCGCCGCCACCGGCCTGGCCCAGTCCGAGCCCGCGGCCGGGTCGTCGGGCAGCCTCACGGCGCAGGACGTCCTGGACCGGGTGGTGGAGAACCTGCGCGGCGTCAGCCAGTGGGCCACGCTGGAGCTCACCGTTCAGCGGCCTGACCGGACCACCGACTACGAGATGCAGATCGTCACCGACGGCGACAAGCGTTCGCTGGCGCGGGTCACGGCGCCCCCCAGGGAGGCCGGCCAGGCCTTCCTGTCGATCGACACCAACCTGCTCATCTACAACCCGCGCCTGGGCCGCAGCCTGCGCCTGCCCCCGTCGGGCCGGAGCAACGCCTTCCTCGGCTCCGACCTCTCGTACGACGACCTCGCCGGCGAGGAATACAAGGACCAGTACGACGCCACCATCTCCGCGCAAGACGCCGAGGCCATCACGCTCGATCTGACACCGCACCCCGAGGCCCCGACACCCTACGGCAAGCTGGAGTTCCGCGTCCGGCCGGGCAGCTACGTCCCGCTCTCGCTGACGTTCTTCGACCAGCGCGGCAACGCCGTGAAGCGCATGACCTTCTCCGATTTCGTCGAAGTACGCGGCAAGACCGTCCCCGAACGCTTCGAGGTCGTGGACCTGCTGAAGGACGGTTACCGCACCGTGGCGTCCTGGACCGGGGTCGACTACGACACCCCGGTGCCCGACCGCTGCTTCACCGAGGCCGCGCTCGAACGGGGGTGCCGCTGAGCATGCTCGCGCTCGCCTGGCGCAACCTGTGGCGGCAGCGTCGCCGCAGCCTCACCAGTCTCGGAGCGGTGGCCTTCGTGGTCTGCCTCTCGCTGCTGTACTACAGCATCGGAGGGGCGGCGGTGAACAGCATGTACCGCAACCTCACCCATTCGACGGGTCAGGTGCAGGTCCACGTGGAGGGATACCGCGACCTGCGCGACTTCTCCGCGGCACTGATCCGCGACGCCGCTCGGGCCGAGTCCACGGCACAGAGCGCCGCCGGCGAGGGCCTGGTGATCGGAGTGCTCGACGTGCCCGGCCTGCTCATCCACGGCGACCGCTCGCGGGCGCTGGCGCTCTCGGGGCGCCAGTGGCCCGACGCCCTGCGCGCGAGCTACCTGCGCCAGAACCCGCTCGAGGGGACGTTCGTGCGCCCCGGGGACACCGGAAGCGTCGTGCTGGGCCGCAGCCTCGCCACCGCGCTGGACGTCCACATCGGCGACGAGGTGGTGATGTACGCGCCCGGCACCGAAGGCTTCGGCGCCGGCTCGTTCACCGTCACCGGGCTGGTCGACGTGCTCGACCCGAACCTCGCCTCGCGCACGGCGCTGGTTTCCCTGGCGGCCGCGCAAGAGCTGGCGGCACCCGACGCCGTGTCGCGCCTGGAGGTCCACTTCCCCGACGTCAACCGCGTGCAGGAGGACGTGGTCAGCGCCGACACGGCCGAACGACTGCGGCGGGCGCTGCCCGGGCTGTCGGTGGAGAGCTGGCGCGAGCTCTCCCCCATGCTGGTGCGGGTGCTCGACTCGATCCGGCCGGTGATGGCGCTCGTGACCGTCATCTTCTTCATCCTGGCCGGCCTGCTGGTGGTCAACAGCATCTACCTCGGCATGATCGAGCGCATCCGCGAGTTCGGCGTGCTGATGTCGCTGGGTGCGAGCGGCAGGCGCGTCATGGGGCTGATCACGCTGGAGAGCATGCTGCTGTGCTCCGCCGGCGCCGTCCTGGGCGCCGCGGCCGGGCTGCCGCTGGTGGGGTTGCTGGCGCGCGGCTTCACCATCCCCGGGCTCGAGCAGTACTACGCCAGCTTCGGCATGGACCCGGTCTTCTACGCCAGCATCCACCCCAGCGAGGTGGCGTTCGCCATCCTCTTCGCGCTGGGCACCGGCGTCCTGGCGGCGCTGTGGCCCGCCTCGCTCGCTTCGCGCCTCGAGCCCGTCGAGGCCATGCGCTTCACGGCGTGAGCGCACCGCACCCCGGAGGGACGGCATGAGCCTGTACCGCATCGAGAACCTGGAGAAGCGCTACCGCACCGGCGAGGTGGAGACGCTCGCCCTGCGGGGCGTCGACCTCACCATCGAGGAGGGCGAGTTCACGGCCGTGGCCGGACCGTCGGGCAGCGGCAAGAGCACGCTGCTGCACCTCATGGGAGCGCTCGACACCCCCTCGGCCGGCGAGGTGTACCTGGCCGACACCCGCATCGACCGGCTCGGCAAGCGCGACGCCGCACGCATGCGGCTGGAGAACCTCGGCTTCGTGTTCCAGGCGTACAACCTCATCCCCGTGCTGACCGCGCTGGAGAACGCGGCCTTCGTGCTGGAGCTGCAGGGCGTCGGCCGGCGCGAACGGGAACGACGCGCCCGCCAGGCCCTCGACGACCTCGGTATGGCCGCGTTCGCGAGCCGCCGCCCCAACCAGCTCTCCGGCGGGCAGCAGCAGCGCGTGGCCGTCGCCCGCGCCCTGGCGGCCGAGCCGAAGATCATCCTGGCCGACGAGCCCACCGCCAACCTCGACAGCGAGACGGGGCACGCCCTCATCGAGCTGATGCGTCACCTCAACCGCGAGCACGGCGTCACCTTCGTGTTCAGCACGCACGACCCGAGACTGCTCGACAGCGTGGACCGCATCGTCCGGCTGGAGGACGGGCGCGTCTCCGGCGAGGAGACCCGGGGCGGGAACGCGCGCGCCGAGGCATGAGAGCGCCGCGCCGCGGCCCTCGCGGGGGGCGCCCGCGCCCGCCACCGGCGCGCGCCCTGCGGTGGATCGCGGCCCTGGCGCTAGCGGCGGCCGGTACCGCCCTGGCGCAGGTCAGCGTCCGGGTGGAGATCCCGTACGGCGCCAGCGTGGGGCTCGCCTCCTCCGGCGGCGTCACCGCCGGCGAGGCTTCGCTGAGGACGGGCCTGCACGTCGACGCCGAGGCCGCCTTCGACCCCGTCCACCTGACGGTGCGCCTCGACCCGTCGATGACCGCCCTCGACGGCGCACCGGTGGCGCCGGGCGGGCCGGGCGCGTTCGCGTCGCCCACCTGGGAGCCCGGGCTCACCGAGGCCTACGCCCTGGTGCGCCAGGGCCGGCTCGACGCCAGCGCCGGCATCGAGCGGCTCCCGCTCGAGACCGCGCGCCTCACCGTTCCCTACCAGGTCGACCGCACGGCCGCCGACGGGCGGCGCCGCGGCCTGCCGGGTGCGCGCGCCAGCCTCTACCTCGACCCGCTGCGCCTGCGGGGCGCGGTGTTCGAACGCGGCGGCTCGCTGGGCGGCGCCTTGAGCGTGCGGGCGGACCTCACCAGCGCACAGCTCGAGGCCCACGCCGTGATCCTCGAAGGTCTGGCGTTCGGCGCCTCGGCGAGCGGCACGGTGGCCGACACGGTGCTCTACGGCGAGGCCTGGCTGCTCACCGAGCCGTGGCGGGCGCGGGCGGCAGTGGGCGCCAGCGGCTACCTCGCCGACGCGCTGTGGACGGCCGAGGTCGCCTTCGCGCCGCCGACCGGCCTTCCGGACGCCGCGGCGGTGCCGCAGCTCGCCGGCCAGCTGAACATCCCCTGGCCCGCCCAAGGCAGCGTCGACATCTACGCCGGCGCCGCGCTGACGGAGAGCATCCTGGCACCGGGCGAGCGGCGGCTCGCGGGCCGCGCGTCGGTCACCTGGGTGACCGGCAACCCCGACGTCCAGCTCGAGCTCGGCCCCGCCGCGCGGTTCGACGAGCTCGGCGCCCACTACGCACTGACGCTGCGCCTCACCACCTACACCGCCTTCTGAGCGACCCTGTGGTGGGCGTCTGGGCGCCGGCCCTGCGTCGTGCGCGCCCTCACAGGAACGTCGCGATCTCCGCAAGCGGCTTCTTGTCGATCCTCGGGACGCGCACGCCCTCGGCAGGGTGCCCGACCACCAGCAGCAGGAAGGGGCGCTCGTGCGGCGGCCTTCCCAGCAGCTCGTTCAAGAACCCCATCGGGCTGGGGGTGTGCGTCAGGCTCACCAGCCCCGCCTCGTGCACAGCGGCGACCAGCAAACCGGTGGCGATACCCACCGACTCGGCGGCGTAGTAGTGCGCGCGCTTCTCGCCCGCCGGCGTGACCCGGTAGGGCTGCGCGAAGATGCCGATGAGCACGGGCGCGACCTCCAGGAAGGGCTTGGAGGCGTCGGTGCCGAGCGGCGCGAGGGCCTCGAGCCACGCCTCGGGGGCGCGCTGCTGGTAGAACGCGCGCTCCTCGCGCTCGGCCTCCTCCCGGACACGCCGCTTCACGCCGGCGTCGGTCACCACCACGAAGTGCCAGGGTTGCAGGTTGGCTCCGTTGGGCGCGGTGCCGGCCGTCAGGAGGCAGCTCTCGATCACCTCCCGGGGCACCGGCCGGTCACTGAACGCGCGCACGCTGCGCCGCGTCCGCATGCGTTCGAAGAAGGCGCGGGCGCGGGCCAGGATGTCGTCGTCGGTTCGGGGCGTGTACCCCGTCAGGGGCTCGGTGGCGGGCATGGGGCCCATTGTGCCCCACCGCGGCGAGGGCGCCTCAGCGAGCGCGGGCGATCTCCCGCTCGGCCAGCGCGATCAACGCCTCGCGCGCCGGCGACGGCTCGTAGATCTCCAGCGCGTCCACCGCGCGCGCGGCCTCCCGGCGGATGCGCTCGCGGGTGCGCTCGTCCGCGCCGTGCTCGCGCACCAGCGCGATCATGCGGGCCACGTCGTCGGCGCGCGAGGCGTGGCGCCGCACGATGTCCCCGGCCTCGTGCACCTGGTGCTCCAGAAGGAGCAACAACACCGGGTAGGTGGCCTTGCCCTCCCGCAGGTCGCCGCCGACCGGCTTGCCGAGCCGCTCGGCGTCGCCGAGCAGGTCGAGGTAGTCGTCCTGCATCTGGAACGCACGGCCGTAGTGCATGCCGTAGCGCACCAGCGCGTCGCGCCGCGCCCGGTCCGTCCCGCTCAGGATCGCGACGCCCTCCAGGGCCGAGGACAGCAGGATCGCCGTCTTCCCCTCGATGACGGCGTCGTAGGTGTCGAAGCTGTAGTCCTCGAGCGTCGCGGTCTGGAACTGCAGGACCTCGCCCTCGCAGATGGCGGCCGCGGTGCGCGACATCAGCCGGGTGAACTCCACGCTGCCGGTCTCGGCCAGCAATCCCAGCACGCGGGCCAGCATGAAGTCGCCCGACATGACGCTCACCACGTTGCCGTAGCGCCGGAAGGCGGCCTGGGCGCCGCGCCGCGTCTGGGCGTCGTCGATGAGGTCGTCGTGCAGCAGGGAAGCGGAATGGAGCAGCTCGACCGCCAGCGCCACCTGGAGCGTGCTCTCGCGGTCGGCGCCCAACAGCTTGCCGGCCAGGAAGCTGAGGCTGGGCCGCAGCCGCTTGCCCCCCGCGCCGACGAGGTCGTCGCCGATCGCCTCGATGAAAGCGACCGAGGAGTGCAGCTGTCCCTGCATGCGCTCCTCGAACGTCGCGAGATCGTTCTGGATCAGATCGAACACAACGTCCGCCAGTATAAGGGGGCGGGGGTGCGGCCGCAGCGCGCTCCGAGCGGCCCCGCCCGCACCTTCAGGAGCCGACGCGCTCCTTGGCGGGCGCGCCCTGCAGGTAGTACGCCAGGCGCTTCAGGCCGGCCACGAAATCGACGGGCTCCACGAACACCCCGCTGGGGACGTTGATCACCGTGGGCGCGAAGTTCAAGATGCCGCGGATGCCGGCGCCCACCAGCCGCTCGGCCGCCTCCTGGGCGGCCTGGGCCGGCACGGTCAGGAAGGCGATGTCGATCGACGACGCGGCCACCCGCTCGTCGATCTCGTCGACGGCGTAGACGTCGACGCCGCCGATGTGCCGGCCCACCTTGGCCGGGTCGCTGTCGAAGGAGGCCTTGAGCAGGAAGTCGTACTGGTCGAAGTTCGGGTAGTCGGCCAGCGCCTGCCCCAAACGCCCCATGCCCATGATCGCGACGTTCCAGGGCCGGGTCAGCCCCAGGATGCGGCGAAGCTCCCGGCGCAGGGTGGGCACGCTGTAGCCTGCGCCCCGCGTGCCGAAGCGCCCGAAGTAGGCGAGGTCCTTGCGCACCTGGAAGGCGGACACCTGAGCCTCCTCGGCCAGGACGTCCGACGACGTGCGCTTGATCTCGGCGTCTTCGAGATCGGTGAGGATCCGGAGATAGGTGACGAGACGGCTGACCGTAGCCGTCGGGATGTTCCGCATCAGCGCGGGAAGCTGTCGATCCCCGCTGCCTTCAGATCGGACTGGACCTGTTGCAGCTTGTCCGGGCCGAACGGCCCGATGAGCACTTTCACGAGGCCGCTCTCGGTCCGCTCGGTGACCTGGTAGCCCATGGAGGCGAGCTTGTCACGCTGCGGCTTGGCGCTCTCGGAGCTGCCGTAGGCCCCCACCTGCAGGTAGCGCTGGCCGCCGGCGGCCGTCGCGCTCGAGGACGCCGTCGTGCTCGACGAGGACGTCGTGGCGGACGACGCGCTCGACGACGACGAAGAGCTCGTTGCGCTGCCTCCGGCCGACGGGCTGGCGGGCTGCGGCGCGCTGTCCTGCGTGCCCTTGAACTCGTACACGACGGGATCGACCCCGAAGCCGCCGCCCTTGATCTTGGCGGCGACCGCGTCGGCTTCCGACTGGGTGCGGTAGGGCCCGACCAGCACGATCGTCAGATCACCCTGATCGGCGAGGAACACCGGGTAGCCGGCGTTCTTGAAGACCTGCTCCTGGCGCTGCGCGTAGTCGGCGTGCGAGAAGGCGCCCACCGAGATGCGGAACGGAGCCGCCGCGCCCGGGCCGTTGCCGGCCGGCGTCGACGGGCTGGCCGAGGTCGCGGCCGACGAGCTCGCGGGCGGCGCCGCGCTGGCCGTGCTCGAAGCGCTGGGGGCCCCCCCGGACGCTGCGCCGCTCGAGGCGGCCCCGGAGGAGGCCGAGCTGCCGTTGTCGCTGGGGGGGAGGACGGCGACGCCGCCACCGCTGCCGCTCGACGGGGCCGCGGCCGTGGAACCGCCGTTCGCGGCGGAGCCGCCGGCCGGGGCGGAGCCGCTGCCGGCCGTACCGTTCGTCGAGCCGCCGCTGGCGGCCTGCGCCGACGAACCGGCGGCGTTGCTCGCGCCGTTGGTGGACGACGGAGTGGACGACGTAGAGGGCGACGTCGTGGAGGACGAGGCCGCGGGCGGCGCCGAGCTCTGCGTGGTCGCGCTCTGCGCCGGAGGGGTGCTGGTCCGGGTGCTCTGCCCCACGGGGAAGAACGATCCCCCCGTGATGAGCGTCGCGATGATGCCGGCGATCACCGCGACCAGGGCGATCCCGATCAGCAGGTCGGGCCAGTTACGTCGAAGCCAATCCATGGTTCCATTCTAGTGCAGAGGTGCATTAGAGGTACTTGGTAATCGCGTCGCAGGCCTGCTGGTAGCCCTGCTGGCAGGAGCTCTTCCAGGCATCACGCGCCGCGCTCTGGCGGTCCTGGGAGTACAGCGCCCAACCGAGATTGTAGTAGCTCTCGCTGTCGTTGGGGTTCTGCTGGACCAACAGCTTGTAGACGGTCTCCGCGTCCTGGAAGCGCTTCGCCGCCAGGTAGGCGGCGCCCAGGTCGACGCGGGACTCGACGCTGTTGGGTGCGAGCTGGGTGGCCCGTTCGAAGTACCGGATTGCGCTGTCGTAGCTCTTCTGCTGGTAGTCGGCCAGGCCCGCCCAGAGCTGCGCCTGGGGGTCGTCCGCCCTGGCCTGCACCACCTGATCGAGCTGCTTCGCCGCGGCGGCATACTGCCCCTTGCGGTACAGCGAACGCCCTGCGATGAAGCGCGCCTGCGTGATCTGCTTGGCGTCGCTGAGCTGGCCGAGGGCGGCCTGCGCGTTGGACAGGGCCTTGTCCGTCTGCGCGAGCTGGTCGTAGGCCGACGCCAGCGCCAGATGGATGTCGCCGTTGTCGGGGGCCAGGCTGCTGGCCTGCTCCAGCGGATCGAGCGCCTTCTGGGTCTGCCCGCCCTCGAGGTAGCTCACGCCCAGGTTGTAGAGCGCCTGCCAGGAGTTGGGGTCGGCCTGCGCGGCCTGCTGGAAGGACTGGGATGCGTCGGCGTCGCGGCCGAGGCTCTTCTGCAGCGTGCCCAGCTTGACCAGGATGTTCGCCTTGGCGCTGTTGTTGCCCGCCGCGTCGGCCTTCTTCAGGGCGCGGTTGAGGGCGAACATGGCGTAGTCGACCTGGCCCTGCTTCACGTAGATGTCGGCGATGAGCGCGCTGACGCGGTAATCGCTGCTGCTCGCCTCCAGCTTGGTCAGCTCGGGCAGGGCGTCGAGCCCCTTGCCCGCCTGCTCCAGCGCCTGACCCCGCCGCAGGATCATGTCGGCGTTGCCGGGGTCGAGTTGCAGCGCCGAGGCGTAGGCGTCGGCGGCCTTGGCGTAGTCGTTGGTGAGCTCGAGCTGGCCCGCCAGCCCCAGGTAGGCGTCGATCTTGTCCTTGGTGGTGGCGACGTTGTCCGCCACCTTGATCGCGGCCTGGAACGCGGCCGCGGCGTCCTTGGGCCGCCTGAGCTTGGCCAGCGTCACGGCGCGGTTGAAGTGCCCGTCGAAGCGCTGCGGGTAGAGGCGGGTCACCTCGCTGAACTCGAACAGGGCGGCCTGGTAGTTGCCGGCCGCGTACTCGGAGAGGCCGAGCCCGTAGTGGGCGTCGCCGTTGCCGTAGTCGATCGAGATGGCCTCGAGGAAGCTGTCCTTGGCGTCGGCGTACTGCGACGCCTTGTACTGGGCGTTCCCGAGGTCGACCCAGACCGTCGCGTCGGTCGGATTGGCCTGGGCCTTGGCGCGCAGATCGGAGATCGACGGTTGGGCCCACGCCGACGAAAGCACAAGCAACAGGGCGAGGGACGCCAGGGTGGCCCTGCCCAAGCCCCGGTTGCACGTCATGCTCTTCATGCCAGCCTCCAGATCGCTGCGCCTACGTATCCCCATAGACTGCGTGCGAAACGATAATTCCGGTGTCCACTGTAGTATGGTGCGCCGTTCGGGACGTGTGAAATCCCCCACGAGATACGCCCTTCACGGCGGCCAGAATCGCCCTCAGGGACGGGACTCGCGCAGCCGCAACGGCACCTTCCCGGCGCCTCCTGCGTTGGCCGCAGCGCCCTCGGTGAGGGCGAGTTGCCCGCATGCGCCCCCGGCGTCGCGCCCCCGGCTGAAGCGCACCGACACCGGGATGCGGGAGCGCTCGAGCTCCGCCCGGAAGCGTTCGGTTGCCGCCGGCGTGCTGGCCTCGAACCCCGACCCCGGCCAGGGATTGAAGGGGATCAGGTTGACGTGCACCTTCAGCCCTCGGAGCAGATCGGCCACGGCACGCGCCCGGCCGGCGTCGTCGTTGACGCCGCTGAGCAGGGTGTATTCCACGGTGACGCGCCGCCCGGTGGCCTCCTGGTACGCGCGCACCGCGTCCATGATCTCGGCGATGGGATGCGCGTGCGCCGTCGGGATGATCGTCTCCCTCGTGGCGTCGTCCGGCGCGTGCAGGCTCAACGCCAGCACCAGTGGCAACGCCTCCCCCGCGAGCCGGCGGATGCGGCTCGGGAGCCCCACCGTCGAGAGCGTGATGCGGCGCGGCGAGAGGTCGAGCCCGCCGGGCGCCACCAGCGTGCGCAGCGCGCGCACGGCGTGGTCGTAGTTGAGCAGCGCCTCGCCCATCCCCATGAGCACCACGTTGCGGATCTCGCGCGGCGCCACCTTCTCCGCGGCGGCGACCACCAGCACCTGCCCGACGATCTCGCCCGCCGTCAGGTTGCGGCCGAAGCCGAGCGCGCCGGTCGCGCAGAAGGCGCATCCGGCGGGGCATCCCACCATGGACGAGACGCACACCGTCTTGCGGTCGGCGTAGGGCATGTACACCGCCTCGGTGCGTTGCCCGTCGGGCAGCCCGAAGAGGTAGCGCACCGAGCCGTCCTTCGAGGGGAAGCGCTGCACGGTGTCGAACGGCGAGATGCGGTAGCGCCCGGCCATCGTCGCGCGCAGCCCGGCCGGGAGGTTGGTCATGGCCTCGAAGGTCTGCGCGCCGTGCCGGTAGAGCCACTCCGCCAGCTGCTCCCTGCGGTAGGCGGGCTCGCCTTCGGGCAGCGGCAGGTCGGCAGGCGGGGCTTCGTAGAGGCTGGGCAGGGGGGCGGACATCGGGCATCAGGGTACCGCGCCGCGGACGGCGAGGCCCACGCCCTCGCAACGCATGCGCCGCTTCCGACGTGCCCGGGGTCGCGGCGGGCTATCATCCAGGAACGACATTCGACTCCGACGCCCTCTCGTCCATCTCCGGGGAGACGACGTATGGCTGCACGCAAGCTGAAGACGATCGGCATGGTGCTGGCAGGCGGCAAGGGAACCCGACTGCATCCCCTCACCTGGAAGCGCACCAAGCCGGCGGTGCCGTTCGGCAGCAAGTACCGCATCATCGACTTCGCGCTGAACAACATGATCAACTCGGGGATCTTCGGGATGTACATCCTGACCCAGTTCAAGGCGCAATCGCTCACCGAGCACATCCAGCGCAACTGGCGCTTCGGCAGCTTCATGTCCGACTACTTCATCACCCTGGCGCCCGCGCAGATGTACCTCTACGAGGAGCTCGGGGCCGAGTGGTACCGCGGCACGGCCGACGCCATCTACCAGAACCTCCACCTGATCGACAACAACAACGCCGACCTGGTCGCGATCTTCAGCGGCGACCACATCTACAAGATGGACATCAGCCACATGATCGAGTACCACCTCGAGCACGAGGCCGACGTCACCATCGCCGCCTACCCGACGCCGGTCGCCGACGGCCAGCGTTTCGGCGTGCTCCAGATCGACGAGGACTGGCGCATCCAGGAATTCCAGGAGAAACCGAAGGACCCCAACCCCATCCCCGGTCGCTCGTCGCACTGCCTGGCCAGCATGGGGAACTACATCTTCTCCGTGGAGAAGCTCGTCGAGCTGCTCAACCGTGACGCCGCCGACCCCGGCAGCGAGCACGACTTCGGCAAGAACGTGCTGCCCATGGCGCTCGCGGAGGACTACCGGCTGTTCGCCTACGACTTCGCGCGCAACCCCATCCCCGGCCAGGACGGCCCCAACACCTACTGGCGGGACGTGGGCACGCTCGACAGCTACTGGGAAGCCAGCATGGACCTGGTCGACATCGAGCCGGAGTTCGACCTGTTCAACGAGGAATGGCCGCTGAGGACCTCGGCCGAGTTCTCGCCTCCCGCCAAGTTCGTCCACGAGGAGGAGGGGCGCACCGGCCAGGCCCTGAACTCGCTCGTCGCCGGCGGCGTCATCCTGTCGGGGTGCCTCGTGCGGCACTCGCTGCTGGCGCGCCGCGTGCGCGTGCACTCCTACGCCAACGTCGAGAACTCGGTGCTGTTCGACGACGTCGAGATCGGCGGGGGCTGCGTCATCCGCAACGCCATCATCGACAAGAACGTCTCCGTGCCCCCCGCCACGCAGATCGGAGTCGACCTCGAGGAGGACCGCGCGCGCGGGTTCACCGTGACGGACAACGGCATCGTGGCGGTGCCCAAGAGCTACAGCTTCCGGTGACCGCCGGCCCGCCGACCGGTTCCCCGTCGCCGCGCCGGCACCCGCACGGAAGGCGTGCGGGAGGGGCCAGGAACATGGTCCCGTGGCTTACAGCCGCGCTTCGCGCCGGGGTGCTACCCTTGTTTGACTAGCGCCGCGCACGCAGAGCGCGGCCCTGACCCATGCGGCGCCGTGAGCGCCCGCTGGAGGATCTGTTGAGACGATCGTTCAATCCCTGGCTGCTCGTGATGCTCATCATCCTGGGCATCTTCGTGTTCAACCAGTTCAACTCGGGCGGCTCGAGCCGCGAGATCAACTACTCGACCTTCACCAACCTCGTCGATCAGGGCAAGGTTTCGTCGGTGACGGTCGACCGTACCAACGGCAACATCGACGGGGACCTCAAGAGCGCCTCGCAGGTGACCATCAAGGGCCAGCCGGAGACGATCCAGTCGTTCCACACCACGGCCATCATCACCGACTCCTTGCTGGGCACGCTGCAGAAGAACGTCTCCAGCGTGACGATCCGCAACCCGCCGCAGTGGATCGGCTTCGTCGTCGGCTCCATCTTGCCGATCGCCCTGCTGCTCGGCTTCTTCTGGTTCGTGTTCATGCGCGCCCAGGGCGGCCCGAACCAGGTGATGCAGTTCGGGCAGTCGAAGGCCAAGCTGTACGGACGCGAGAACAAGGTGCAGACCACCTTCACCGACGTCGCCGGCCACAAGGAGGCGAAGCAGGAGCTGATGGAGGTGGTGGACTTCCTCAAGAGTCCGCAGAAGTACCTCCGCATCGGCGCCGAGATCCCCAAGGGGGTCCTGCTGGTCGGGCCTCCCGGCACCGGCAAGACGTTGCTGGCCCGAGCCGTGGCCGGCGAGGCGGGGGTGCCGTTCCTCACGGTCAGCGCCTCGGAGTTCATGGAGATGTTCGTGGGCGTCGGCGCCAGCCGCGTGCGCAACCTCTTCGAGGAGGCGCGCAAGGCCGCTCCCGCCATCATCTTCATCGACGAGCTCGACTCCATCGGGCGTCGTCGCGGCGCCGGCATCGGCGGCGGGCACGACGAGCGCGAGCAGACCCTCAACCAGATCCTGTCCGAGATGGACGGCTTCGAGAAGGACACCTCGGTCATCGTGGTGGCGGCCACCAACCGCCCGGACATCCTCGACCCGGCGCTCCTGCGCCCCGGCCGCTTCGACCGTCAGGTCACCATCGGGCTGCCCACGCAGAGCGAGCGCGAAGAGATCCTCAAGGTCCACATCCGCAACAAGCCGGTGGCGGAGGACGTGAACCTGAAGCGCCTGTCGGAGGCCACCCCGATGTTCTCCGGCGCCGATCTGGAGAACCTCACCAACGAGGCCGCCCTGATCGCGGCGCGTACCAGCAAGCAGATCATCAGCTGGTCGGACTTCAACGAGGCGCTCGACCGCATCACCCTCGGGCTCAGGCGGGGGAGCCTCGTCCCCACCGAGGAGGAGCGCCGCATCCTGGCATTCCACGAGGCGGGCCACGCCGTGGCCTACGCCGCACAGCCCGATCTGGGCAACATCCGCAAGGTCACGATCATGCCGCGCGGGGGCGCCGGCGGCTTCATGGCGCCGCTGTCCAAGGAAGAGATGTTCTACAACGTCGACCGCTTCCGCAGCCAGCTGGTGGTGGCGTTCGGCGGGCGCGTTTCCGAGAAGCGCGTGACGGGGACGATCTCGTCCGGGGCCAGCAACGACCTGAAGCAGGCCACCGAGCTCGCCAAGCAGATGGTGCTCGACATGGGCATGGGCAAGGAGGAGTACGTCGCGTGGGGCTCCGACCAGGGACCGGTGTTCCTGGGCGGGGAGATCTCCCGCCGCAAGGACTTCTCCGAAGAGACCGCGCGCGAACTCGAGGAGGAGGTCACCAGCATCCTCGAGTCGACCTACCGCGCCTGCGAGCAGGTGATCGAAGACAACTGGTCGGCCGTGCAGGCCGTGGCCAACGCCCTGCTCAAGCGCGAGACGATCGACGGCAAGCTGATCCACCTGGCCTACGAGAAGGCCCGCGAGGGCGTGTCGCACGAGGAGATCACGGACTGGATCATCGGCGAGGCCGACGAGGTGGAGCGCCGCCTGCTGGAGCAGGAGGAGCGCCAGCGTCGCGCCGACGAGGAGCGCCGGCGCAACGCCAGCGACCACGGCCGCACGCCTCCCCCGATCGAGCCGCGGCCCGCCTCCGAGACGGGGAGCTGACGGCGGCCGCCGCAAGCTCCGACAGCGTCCTCCCGGCGGGCGCCTCCAGCTGGAGGCGCCCGCCTTCCTCATGCGACGCGGGGTATCATCGACCGCGGGCCGAGCCCGGGGAGCGCTGAAGACGTGTCGTTGCTGGACGGGAAATACGAGATCATCAGCCAGACCGCGGTGGGTCGCGGCCGGACCCTCATCGAGGCCACCGCGCCCGACGGCACCCTGGTACGGATCGAGTGGTTCGAGCTCGAGCCCGCCAAAGAGGGTGCCTTCGAGCGCTACCGCCGCCTGCTGAAGCGCCTCAAGCGCGACGGGAAGGCGGCGGTGTACGACGTGATCTCCCGGCCGGGCGCGCACTACGTGGCCTGGGAGAGCGCCGGCGACGGCCTGCCGCAGGCGCACGACGCCGTCATCGACGCCGCCCTGCAGGAAGACGGCTTCGACTCCGCTTCCGCCGACGTGCGGCGCAACGGTCGCGCCACCCGCCTCTACGGTCTCAACTGGGACGGCGGCACTCCGGTGCAGCAGCACCACGTGGAGCCCGAACCGGCCCCGCGGCGGAGCGCCGTGCTCCCGGCCCTGCTCGCGCGCTCCGCGCCCTGGGCCCTGACGCTGTTGCTGATGGTCGCCTCGGTGGCGCTGCTGGCCGGGGGCTTCCTGCGCCGCACCAACAGCCGCACGGTGCGCGTCCCCGACGTGGTGGGGCAGAACGTCAACGACGCCCAGCGCGCGCTGGCGAGGCTCGACCTCGAGCCCAACCCCACCCCGCTGGAATCGTCGAGCGCGGCGGGGACGGTGCTCTCGGTGCAACCCGCCGCGGGCACCGAGCTGCGGCCCGGGCGCGCGGTGCAACTGAGCTACGCCCTGCCGCAGGGGCAGCTCGCCCGCACGCAGGTACCGCAGCTGGTCGGCCAGAGCTACCCGGACCAGGTGACGGCGGCCCTGCAGGCTGCGGGGCTCGATCTGGGCACCATCGCCCGCATCCACGCCTCCACCCCGGCCGGGGTCGTGCTGGCCCAGTCCGCCCCGAGCGGCTCGAAGCTGGCCCAGGGCCAGCCCGTGAACGTGCTGATCAGCCTCGGTCCCGTGCAGCAGCAGACCTTCCTGCCGAACCTGGTCGGCCTGTCGGTCGACGACGCGCGCTACCTGGCGGGCGTCGCGGGCCTCTCCCCCGACCAGATCCTCGAGGACAAGGTGAATGCCCCGGACGGCTACCCGGGCGAGGTGCTGAGCCAGTCGCTCGCTCCCTACCTGTCCGAACCCGTGGACGAGTCGATCCTGCGGCTGGTGGTGCAGCAGGGCGCGCCGGCCTCCGGCCAGCAGGCGGCGAGCGTGCCGTCGGTGGTCGGCATGTCCCTCGGCCAGGCCGAGACGGTGGCGGCGGGTTACACCGTCACCACGACCACCGTCGAGTCGCCGGGGCTGCCCGAGGGCGTCGTGCTGCAGACGCCGGCACCGGGCAGCGATCCCGGCAACCACGCGCTGGCCCTCACCGTCAACGTCCACCCCGTCCCGCTCGGGGACCCCGGCGCCACGGCCACGGTGAAGCAGCCGGTGCTGCGGCACGTCCCCTACGCCTGGACCATCCAGCCCGGCATCTCCCAGCAGGTCGCGATGGTCTACGCCCGCCCCCTGAACGGCCAGCGCACGCTGGTCGACCGCACCACGGTGCGGGGGGGCGAGCTCTTGCAGGGCACGTGGCTCACCACCTACCCCGGCCCGATCACCTTCACGCTCGAGCTCAACGGCCAGCCCTACGGCGCGCCGCTGTTCGTTCCCTGAGGCCGGTCGGCGCCGGCGACTGTCGCCCGGAGCGGCCTTCCTGGGAGCGAAGACGCGGTAGAGTGTCGGCCGGTCACGTGCGCCCCGGGTGCTTCTCGGCCTGACTCCAGCGCCCGCCGGAAGGCGGGGCACCTTCACCGCCGTGCCTGCGCGTCACCTGCGACGTCGGTCGTAGGGTCGCCTCGGACGTCTCGACGACGCCACCTACCCCACGCTCCGCACATCCTGGGAGTCGCGGGGCGACGGCCCGCCGGCCTGCACCCGCTCAACGCCTCCGGAGGGGAACGTGCTGCAGACGATTCGCGACCTCTCGCGCCACGTGCGCAACCACGCCCGGGCCTACCTCCTGGGCGTGGCGATGATGGTCGTCAACGCGTTCTTCACGACGCTGACGCCGATCATCCCGGGCATGGCCATCGACGCCCTCAAGCAGGGGTCCATGACCATGGGCCGGATGTGGCTCTACGCCGCCGCCCTGCTCGGCACCGCCCTGGCGGGCGGCCTCTCCATGGTGATCGTGCGCCGCAGCCTGCTGGCCTCCAGCTGGGAGATCCAGTTCGACGTGCGCCGCGACCTGTTCCGCCACTTCGCCAGCCTCGACAGCGCCTACTACGACAACCACCGCGTCGGCGACCTGATGGCGCGCCTGACGGCCGACCTCAACGCCGTGCGCATGTTCGTCGGGGTCGGGGCCTTCCAGGCCATCAACACCGCGCTGCTGCTCGCGTTCACCGTGACGCGCATGGCCCGCCTGAGCCCCAGCCTGACGCTCATGATGCTCGGGATCATGCCGATCATCTCGCTGACCTTCTTCGTGTTCATGCGCATCATCCATCGCCGCTACCAGAAGGTGCAGGAGCAGTTCAGCGAGGTCTCCGCGATGGCGCAGGAGAACTTCGACGGCATGCGCGTGGTGAAGGGGTTCGGCATCGAGAGCCGACACCTCGGTACGTTCCGGCGCCTCAACGACGAGTACATCCGCCGCTACCTCTCCCTGAGCCGCATCGACGGGCCCCTGGACCCGTTGATGGAGACGCTGTTCGGCATCGCGGTGACGTTGCTGCTGCTGGTCGGCGGCCGCTACGTGCTGGGCGTCGGCGGCAACCTGACCATCGGGCAGTTCTCCAGTTTCGTGTTCCTGTTCAACGGCATCCAGTGGCCGCTCATCGCGCTCGGCTGGATCGCCAACCTGGCGCAACGTGGCTCCACCTCCTGGCACCGCCTGCGCGAGATCCTCGACAGCGAGCCCACCATCCAGGACGGCCCCGAGACCGACGACAGCCTGCGCCGGATCCGCGGTGAGATCGAGTTCCGCGACGTCAGCGTGGCCTTCGACGGCCTCCCGGCGCTGGCGGGCGTCAGCTTCCACATCCGCCCCGGCGAGAGCATCGGCATCACCGGCCGGACGGGCGCCGGCAAGACGCTGATCGCCAGCCTCGTGGCGCGCGTGCTCGACCCCGACTCCGGCCAGATCCTGCTCGACGGCGTCGACATCAAGCGCTACCCCGTGGCGGTGGTGCGGCGCTTCATCGGCCTGGTGCCGCAGGAGCCGTTCCTGTTCAGCGACACCATCGCAGAGAACATCGCCTACGGCGTGCCGGAGACCGACGTGGGGCGCCTCATGCCGGACGTGGAGGCCGCGGCCGCCCTGGCGCAGCTCGCCGACGACGTGGAAGGCTTCCCGCTGGGCTACGACACGCCGCTGGGCGAGCGCGGCGTGACCCTGTCGGGCGGTCAGCGCCAACGCACCGCCATCGCGCGCGCCATCGTGCGCGACCCGCCGGTGCTGATCTTCGACGACGCGCTCTCGGCGGTGGACACCCAGACCGAGGCGCGCATCCTGGAGGGGCTCGAGCAGGTCCAGCGCGGCCGCACCACGCTCATCGTGGCGCACCGCATCAGCGCGTTCCAGCACTGCGACCGCGTGCTCGTGCTCGACCGCGGCCGCATCACCGAGGAGGGCACGCACGAGGAACTCCTCGCCGAGGACGGCTGGTACGCCGACATGCACCGCCGCCAGCAGCTCGAAGCCGATCTGGAGGCCGCCTGATGGACGCCGCCCACCGTCCGGGCGCTCACCGCGCCGTCACGGACATGGACCTGCCCGAGTACTCGGTCGAGGAGGCGAAGGCGGAGTTCCGCCGGTTGCGGCGCAGCCGGCGCGGGCGCATGCGCGAGGAGAGCAGGCTCGACGAGGACGGCGAGGCCTTCGAGAAGTCCTTCGATTGGCAGATCATGGGCCGGCTCATGGCCTACCTCAGGCCCTACCGGCTGCAGCTCAGCGTGGCCATCGGCCTGCTGCTTGCCTACAGCGCCCTCACGCCGGCCTTCCCGACGTTGCTCGCCATGGCCGTCGACCGCTACATCATCGCCGACAGGGCACCTTTCAACGGCTTCAGCATGGACCAGCGCCTGCACGGGCTCACCGTCATCGTGCTGATCTACCTCGGCCTGCGCCTGGTCAACTTCGGTCTGCGCTACGGCTACACCTACCTGGTGGACTGGCTCGGGCAGCACATCATCTACGACATCCGGGGCGAGATCTTCGCCAAGATCCAGCGGCTGCACATGGGCTTCTTCGACCGCACCCCGGTCGGGCGACTCATCACCCGCATCACCAGCGACGTCGACGCGGTGCAGACCATGATGACCGACGGCGTGGTGGGCCTGATCGCCGACGTAGGCATGGTGGTGGGGCTGCTCGTGTACATGTTCAGCATCAACTGGCGCCTGGCGCTCATCACGCTGACCGTCATGCCGGTGCTGTTCCTGGTGCTCAACCTGTTGCGTCGGCGGATCCGCGACGCCTACCGGGCGGTGCGGCTGCGCACCTCGCGTTCCAACGCCTACCTGGCGGAGAACCTGGGGGGCATGCGCACGGTGCAGCTGTTCAACCGCGAGGCCCGCAACGAACGCAGCTTCGACCGCATCAACCTGGGCCTGCTCGACGCCTACGCCGAGCAGATCCGCTGGTTCAGCCTGTTCTGGCCCACCGTCAGCATCCTGTCGGCGGTATCGATGGGGATGATCCTGTACTACGGCGCGCTCGAGATCGTCGGGCCGGGCCTCTCCAACACCGTCACCATCGGTGTGCTGGTCGCCTACATCCAGTTCTCGAACATGTTCTTCCGCCCGCTGCAGGACCTGTCGGACAAGTTCAACATCATGCAGGCGGCGATGGCCTCGTCGGAGCGCATCTTCGGCCTGCTCGACACTCCCGAGCAGATCGGCGACCGCGCGGACGCCGTCCCCTTCGCCTCCGCCTTCCAGGGCGAGGTCGCCTTCGACCACGTCCACTTCGCGTACGACGCCGAGGACTGGGTGCTGCGCGACGTCAGCTTCACCATCCGGCCGGGGGAGTCGGTGGCGTTCGTGGGCCATACCGGCGCCGGCAAGACCACCATCATCAGCCTCATCAGTCGCTTCTACGACGTGCAGCGCGGCGCGGTGCGCATCGACGGACGGGATGTGCGCGATTACGACCAGATCGAGTTGCGGCGCCACGTGGGCATCGTGCTGCAGGACCCGTTCCTGTTCAGCGGCACGGTGCGCAGCAACATCACCCTGGGCGACGACACCATCCCGCGGGAGCAGGTCGAGCAGGCCGCCCGCTTCGTCAACGCCCACGACTTCATCGCGCGCCTTCCCGGCGGCTACGACACCCCGGTGCGCGAACGAGGCGCCGGCTTCTCGACCGGCCAGAAGCAGCTCATCGCGTTCGCGCGGGCGCTGGTGCAGAACCCCGACATCCTGCTGGTGCTCGACGAGGCCACCGCCAACGTCGACACCGAGACCGAGGAGCTCATCCAGGACGCGCTGCACAAGCTCATGCAGGGCCGCACCAGCATCATCATCGCGCACCGGCTCTCCACCATCCAGAACGTCGACCGCATCCTGGTGATGCGCAAGGGCAAGCTCATCGAGGAGGGCAGCCACGCCGAGCTGCTGAAGGAGGACGGCTACTACCGCAAACTCTACGAGCTGCAGTTCCAGGAGCGCCCGGAAGCGAGCTGACCGAGGGCCGTTGCGGGACGGCCGCCCCGCCACGGCCGCCCCGCGACGCGCCCGACGACCGGGCTAGAGCCCCGCGAACAGGTCGTCGACGGGCGGCTGCGGGAAGGCCCCGCGCGCGCCGCCCAGCGTGAACGTCTCGTGCCCCATGAAGGCGCGCCAGCCCTCCTCGCCCTCCGAGGCGCTGGCGAAGCTGGAGCGCGGCCCCACCTGGCTGCGGTGCGAGCGGATGGCGCGCACCTTGGCGTCCACCCACGCCGACACGTCGAGCACCGCCGCGAACGAGTCCTCGCTGACGCCGTAGAGCCCGGGGTCGAGCCCGGCCATGGGGCCCTCGCGCCGGCTCGCCTGCATGCGCCGCATGCGGTCGGCCGACATGGCGTTGTAGAACAGGCGCCGCGGCGGTGTCTTGGTGACGCTACCGGCCGACCAGAAGGCGGCGGTGGCGGCACGCTGGATGCGGATGTGGTCGATGTGACCGTAGGCGCCGTGCGGGTCGAAGGTGAGCATCACCTGGGGCTCGTGCTCGGCGATGAGCGGCCGCAGCGCCGCCTCGAGGTCGAACTCGTCGACGTTCATGAGGGCCCGGGGGTCGTCGTAGCGCGTGCGCTCGTGACGCCCGGAGTCGTGGTAGTCGAGGAAGATGGGCTCGCCGATCCCGAGGGCGCGGCAGGCGTCGCGCAGCTCGGCCTCCCGCAGCAGCCCGACGTCGACGTCGGGATCGATGTCGGGGTCGGTGATCTTGCCCGACTCCCCGCGCGTGGCGCAGATGAGCCGGACGTCGAGCCCCGCTGCAGCGTAGCGAGCGAGCGTGCCACCGGTGCCGAACGCTTCGTCGTCGGGGTGGGCGTAGACAGCAAGCAACTTCATGGCGCCATCCTACGTCGCTGACGCGCGGCCGCCGGTCGCACAGGGGCCGGCGGCCGCGCGATCGCGGCGCCGGCCTCACGTTCCTCATACGAGCTTCAATCCCGCCTCAGGGCACGGCGCTACGCTTCGAGGTGCAGGGCAACGTCGTAACACCTCCTAGAGACACGTGACCCCTCCACGAAAGGCCGGACCGCCCTCTCCGGCCTTTCATTTCTTTGGCGTCGCTACTGCTTCAGCACCTCGACACGGTAGAAGAACGGCAGCTCCTGGCCGGGCTCCATCGGGGCGAGCACGGTCCATCGCACCGTGGTGTAGCTCGTCGGCTCGGCCACCTTGCGCGCGTCCCCGCTTCCCACCAGCACCGGCGGCTTGGAAAACGTGTTGCCGCCGTCGGCGGAGAACTCCGTCAAGAGCTTGTCCGACGACGGGGTCGCGGAGTTGGGCACGTACTGCATTCCGTCGGGCACGGGGCTCGTGATCTGCACCACGCCGGCGGGAAGGGTCGTGTCGGAGGTGTTCTTGGCGAAGAGCCGGTACTCGACGATCTGGCCCGGGCGGGCCGTGTCCGCCTTGGTGAGCTTCTCGCCCTTCGAGCCGTCGCTCTTCGTGACTTCGCTGACGACGTAGATCTCGGTCCGGATCTGGACCGGGTTGCTGGTCGCCGACGCGCTGCCGCCGGACTGCGAGCCGGAGTCCTGCGCCAGCGCCAGCCCCAGCGGCAGGATGGCGAGGAGCGCGGCTCCGAGGAGGAGAGCTTGCCGTCGTGGTCTCATCGCCTCACATTACCAGGGCTGCATGACGCGCTCTTGAAAGCTCTCTGAAGGTTCGACCAAGAAGGTCGGGGCAGCGTCGCGGGCGTCGTCAGCGACTCTGCTCGGCCGGTCCGGCCTGGCCGCTCCCGGGCACCGGGGCACCGCTCCTGTTCGGGGACGAGCCCGCGAACGTGACGTAGGGCTCCGCCTCGGCAACGCCGTTGCGGGCGGCCGCACGGAACCACTGCAGGGCCTGCCGGAAGTCCTGGGGCACGCCGGTTCCGTGGAACAGCGCCAGGGCGTACTGGAACTGCGCCGGGCCGTAGCCCTCCGCTGCCGCCTGCTGGAACTGTGCCGCCGCCTGCCCCGGATCGCGCGGCACGCCCATCCCCCGCAGGTAGAGCTTGCCGAGCGCGACCTGCGCCTGGGGATAGCTCTGGTTCGCGGCCAGGCGGTACCAGGCGGCGGCATCGTGGTTGCTCCAGGCGCGTCCCTGACCGTTCTCGGCCATGTAGCCCAGCATGTACTGGGCGCGCGGGTCGCCCGCCTGCGCCAGCGGCGTCCACAGGCGCCGCGCCAGCGCGAAGTCGCCGTCGTTGTAGGCGCGCATGCCGGCGGCCACGCTGCCCGAGCTGCGCGCGCGGCCGCCCTCCATCCCGTTGATGGCCTGCAACGCCAACAGCAGCAGCAGCGATGCGGCGAAGCCGACGAGCAGATAACCCCGCAGGCCGAGCGCGCGCGACGGCGGACGCCTGGTCGGGGGAGGCGCCGGCGGCGCTTCGACCGACCCCTTCGGGCCGCCGCGCTCGCGGGCGTCGGGGTCGCGCGCGCTCCCCTGCCCCTCGGCCAGAGCAGCGATGTCGGGCTCCTCGTGCGGCGAGGGCACCCAGCGCGTCGACGACAGGAAGAGGGTCGAGGGGGTCGCCAGGTCGGCGTTCTCCCGACGCGGGAGCACGCTCCCCTCGACGACGCCGGTCGGGGGGGCGACCGCCGGCCGGGGCGCGGCGTCGGCGCCGCGCACCGACACGGCCACCCCTGCCTCGGCGAAGGCGCGCGCGATCAGATCGGCTTTCTCCTGCAGGACGGGCTTGGTTACGGGGCCGGTGCGTCCGTCCAGGAGCTTGCGCAGGCGGGCAGGGTCCATCCCGAAGCGTCCGGCGACCGTGGCGGCAACCTCCCCCACCACGTCGCCGGGCACCGGCTCTCTGACCTCGACCACGAACCGACTCTCCGGCACGTCTCCCTCCCGCGACATCCCCCATTGTACGCGCGGTGCGTGCCCGTCGCCGTTCGGTATTCCGCGCCGAAGGGAGGGCAGGGGCGTGCACGATGCCGCGGCGCGGCGCGGCAACGGTGCTATCGTGGGGCACCCATGAAGCTGCTCCTGACGATCGTTCAGGACACCGACGCTCCGCGCCTGCAGGAGGCCCTCATCGGCGAGGGACTGCAGTCGACCAAGCTGGCATCGACCGGTGGGTTCCTGCACGAGGGCAACACCACCCTCATCATCGGGGTCGACGACGACGCCGTGGACCGCGTGAAGGCCATCATCGCCGCCACCTGCCGGGAGCGCACCAGGTTCACCAGCGCGGCCTCCCCCATCCACGCCCTGGAGGGCGTCTTCGCGAGCCAACCGATGGAGGTGCCGGTCGGCGGCGCCATCGTCTTCGTCCTGAGCGTCGACGCCTTCGAGCGCCTGTAGCCGATCAGAGCCTCGTGCGGAGCGCACGCAGGTCGAGCGCGCGCAGCTCCCTGAAGCGGAACGCGAAGGCCAGCGCGACGATGCCGCTGGCGACCGCCGCCACGAACAGCGAGGGGTACCCGAGGAACGGCGCCAGCGCGCCGCCGAGCACCGGGGCGAGGCTCGGCAACGACAGGAGCGTGTTCGACAGGCCCACGTAGAGCAGGCGCTCCTCCTCCGGCGCCAACGCGTAGAGGAGGTTCCACGACGCGATGCCGACGCTGGAGTTGCCGGCGGCCGAGAATACGAACACCAGCGTGAACGCCTTCCAGCCCGGCATCAGCAAGGCCGCGACCGGCGCCAGCAGGAGCAACACCACCCCCAGTTGCAGGACGGTCACGTTGCGAGCGCGGTTGGCGGGTCCCCGGAACAGGAAGTTGGCGCCGATGGACGCGAACGTCGCGACGATCACGTAGGTACCCAGAACGCTGGCCGGCGCTCCCAGCACCTGGATGGCGTAGACCGCGTAGAAGGGATCGGCCAGCAAGGCCAGCAGCCCGAGGACGCGCACCGTCAGGAAGCGACGCAGGCTGGGGTCGCGGCGCAGCACCGCCGGGATGTCCCCCACCATCGACAGGAACGGACGCCGCAGGGCGGGTTTTCCGGCCGGCTCGCGCACCAGGCTGAACGACAGGTAGGCCACGCCGGCCAGCAGGGTGCCCAGCAGGAACACCGTCCCGAAGTCCTGCGGGAAGGGCACGCCGCTGGCCAGGATGCGCCGCAGCAAGACACCGGCGATCAGCGCCAGGACGCCGCCAACGGCGTTGCGGAGCGCCCAGAAGGTGCCCAGCCGGAAGTGCGGCACCACCTTCGCCGTGACGTCGGCGAAGGGCACGCCGGTCACCCCGCCGGCCACGGCGTTGATCGCGATCATCGCCAGCACCACCAGGACCACCAGCCCGGGCCGATGCCCGAGCAGGAACACCGCCGTCGTCATGAGGCCCCACGCCGTCACGCGCACCAGCGACATGCGGCGGTACCAGGGCATCTTGAGGGGCTCGTGCGCGAGCCGGTGGGCCACGAAGAGCTGCGGCAGGAACCAACCGCCGATCCGCAGCGCGGGTACCAGCCCCACCACGGCGGCGGGCGCTCCCAGCGCGGCCAGGAACGGTGCCAGGACCAGCGTGCTGTGGAAGAAGGCCTCGGAGCCGTTGACGAAGATGCCGTTGTAGACGCCCAGCCAGAAGTTCCGGTCCGGCCTTGGGGCCTGGTGCATGAGCGCCATCGTACTCCGTGAGGCGCCGTCCGGCAGCACCCACCGAGGGGCAGGACGGTTGACCCTTGCGGGCGCGCTCCCGTCTCCCGATACTCGTGCCAAAGGGAAACTCGGCACTGCCTGGATCGACCGAGGAGGAACCATGCCCGTCTCCGTTCACCGCGTCCGCTACTACTACGCGACCGTCGAGGAGATTCCCGGCCAGACCTACGCCATCCTGTCCCAGCTGGCTGCCTGCGGTGTCGACCTGCTGGCCTTCACCGCCGCACCCGTCGGGCCCAAGCACGTGCAATGGTCGCTCTTCCCCGCCGACACCAAGGAGTTCGAGGACGTCGCACACGACATCGGTCTGACCGTCGTCGCCGTCCAGGACGCCCTCCTGGTGCAGGGCGACGACCGTCTGGGCGCGCTCGCCGAGTTGCACGAGCGTCTCAGCCAGGCCCAGGTCGAGGTCTACGCCACCAGCGGCGTGACCGCGGGGAACGAGCGCTTCGGGTACGTGATCTACGTCAAGCCCGACGAGATCGACCGGGCGGCCGAAGCGTTGGGAGCGCAGGCGACCTGACGCGCGATGCCCGCCATCTCCCCGGCCACCGAAGGAGCGTCCGGCTCCTGCGCTCAGTGCGGCGGATTGCGCCGCAGACGCGACCTTTGGCGGGTCGGCTTCGTTGACAAGGCGCGCGACCAACCCGTAGACTACAGGTCGCTTGGGGCTGTGGCGCAGTTGGGAGCGCGCCTGAATCGCACTCAGGAGGTCAGGGGTTCGAATCCCCTCAGCTCCACCAAGCATCCTCGGGACAGGGGCGCGACCGGCGTGGGTCGCGCCCCGCTCTCGTGGTGCCGGCACGAACAGGGGTGAGACCGTGAGTTTCGAAGCGCGTTACGACGGCGAGGCGTGGGCGTTGGTGTTCGGGCCGGTCGGCTCCGCGCCGTTCGAGGCCTGGCGGCGGCCGCACCACGTGTTCGTCGTCGCCGCCCTGCAGGATCCCGGGCGCTGGCCCGAGCTGATCGGGCGGCAGCCGCCGTTCGCGCCCGCCCTCGCCTACGGCTTCCGGCGCGCTCTGCTGGAGGTCTCGGGCACGCAAATCCCCTTCATGCTGGAAACGGACGACCCGCAGCGCGCGCTGGCCGGCACGGTGTTCCTGGGCCTCGACGACGACGAGCTCGGGCGCGTGGACGCCTTCGAGCTGGCCGGCGATCACCGCCGGCGCATCGAGCTGGAGGTTGCGGTCGGAGAGCGCCGCGTCGACGCCGTCAGCTACGTGCGGCGGGGCTGACGCTCCGCCGCAGGCTCAGCCGAGCGCCACGTCGAGCGCGAGCATCACGAGCACCCCCGCCATGGTGCCGAGCGTCGCCGAACGCTCGCTCCCGCGGGTGTGGGTCTCGGGGATGATCTCGTCGCTGATGACGTAGAGCATCCCGCCGGCTGCGAATCCCATGGCGTAAGGCAGGAGCGGACCGATCCAGGACACCGCCCAGGCGCCGAGGACCGCCAGCGGAACCTCCACCAATCCCGCTCGGATGCCGGTGAAGGCGGCGTACCAGAGGCTCCCCATGCCCGCGTTGCGCGCCGCCACGGACACCGCCAGCCCCTCTGGAACGTTCTGGATGCCGATCGCGAGCATCAGCGCCACCGCCTCACGAATCGCCCCGCCACCGAATCCCACGCCCACCGCCAGCCCTTCGGGCATGTTGTGCAAGGTGATGGCGACGATGAACAGGATGACGCCGGCCATGCTCCGGGAGCCGCCGGCCGCCGCGTCCGGCCGCACCCGCCCGGTGACCAGCACGTGCACATGGGGGACCCAGGCGTCCGCGCGATCCAGCACGAACACGCCGAGCACGATGCCGATGAGCACGGGCAGCAGCCCACCCCGCTCGATGCCCGGCAGGATCAGGCTGGTGAAGCTGGCGGCCAGCATCACGCCGGCCGCGAAACCCAGCGCCGTGTCGAGGGCACGAACCGTGGGCCGGCGCCACAACAGGATCGCGAGCGCGCCGAGGAGGTTGAGGAACGTGATCACCAGGCCCCCGGCCAACCCCTGCCAGACGGGGTCGGGGCCGACGACCCGTAGGAAGAGGTCGACCAGATGCGGCAAGCGGCACCTCCCCATCAGGATAGGCAGTGGCGGGCCGGGCGAGCCAACGAGACGCACAGACGGTAGGATTGGTCCGCTGTGACGCTGCTCCTGGGCCTCTTCCTATCCGGCACCGCGGCCGGCGCGCTCGGTGCCCTGCTGGGGCTGGGCGGCGGCATCTTCCTGGTGCCGGTGCTGACGCTGCTGTTCGGCCTGCCCGTCCGCGTAGCCGTGGGCACGAGCCTGGTGTGCGTCATCGCCACCTCGGCGGGCGTGGCCGCACTGTCGACCGAGGGGACGGGAGCCGACGTGCCCCTGGCGCTGCGCCTCGAGATCGCCACCGCCGCAGGCGCCGTGCTCGGCGGCGTGGTGGGCGTCCTCATACCCGCGCGCGTGCTCAGCGTGGTCTTCGCCGCGGTCGTGTTCGGCAGCGCCGGCTACACCCTCTCCAAGGCCAGGGGCCCCGGCGAGGACGAGGCCATGTACCGGCGCGACTACCGGCCGCAGCGATGGACGCTCGGCTACGCCGTCGCCAGCCTCGCCGGCATGGTGTCGGGCCTGCTGGGAGTCGGCGGAGGCTTCATCAAGGTGCCGACGATGTACGCCATCATGGGCGTCCCGCTCGGCGTGGCGACGGCCACCAGCAACTTCATGGTGGGCATCACGGCCGCGGCCAGCGTGTTCGTGTACCTGGGGCGGGGCGACGTACGGCCGCTGGTGACCGTGGCGACGGCGGCGGGCGTGTTCCTGGGCGCGGCGCTCGGCACGCTGTTGCAGGCCCGTCTGCGCGTGGCCTGGCTCCGCTGGGGGCTGGTGGTGCTGATGCTGGCCATCGGCGTGCAGATGCTCTGGAAGGGGTTCTGAGGTGCGCCCCGCGGCGCAGGCCCCGCGCGACCCCGCCGGCATGGAGCGCACGATGCGCCGTGTCTCCCGGGGCCTGTCCGCGTTCGCGCTGGCGCTGATGGCGGCCGGCTTCGTGCTGGCGCTCGCCCGCGGCGGGGCCGCGACGCCCCTGGCCCTCGACCTCAAGACGCGTCCGCACCGGCTCATGCTCTTCGGCATCGGTGCGCTGGCGGTGCTTCCCGGCGTGCGGGTGCTGGTGGCGTTGTCGTACTACACCGCCGCCCGGCGCCTGGCCGAGGCGCTGGTGGCGCTGGTGGTCGTGTTGGAGCTGCTGGCGTCGATGATCACGGGCGGTTGACGCCGCCGGGGGTGCCCCCGGCCTGTCGTGCATACCTCCCACAGGGCTGTCGGACTTTCCCCGATGCCCGGCTCGTGAAATCCTTCCTAAGCTGAGTCAACCCCGGTAGGAGGCTCACCGGGCGCGCCCGAGTCCCGTCTCGTGCGCGCCGAGCGGACGCATGGTCCGCGGGAGGTGGCGCAGATGAGCGACACGCTCGATTCCACCCGGGGCTTCGACACCATCGCCAAGGAGCGAACGCGCGACCCGCAGCCCAACTTGCGGGACTACCCGGCCGTCGCATCCACGTTCGCCTGGGCGGAGGTCCGGGAGGAACTCGACGGTCTCCCGGACGGCGCCGGCCTCAACATCGCCTACGAAGCGGTCGATCGCCACGCGCGTGGACCGCGGCGCGAGCGCGTGGCGCTGCGCTTCCTGGGCAAGGCCGGCGGCGTGCGCGAGTTCACCTACGGCGACCTCTCCGACGAGACCGCACGCTTCGCGAACGTCCTGCAGGAGCTCGGCATCGCCCGCGGCGAGCGCGTCTTCGGGCTGCTGGGGCGGGTACCCGAGCTGTACGTCGCCGTTCTGGGCACCCTGAAGGCGGGCAGCGTGTTCTGCCCGTTGTTCTCGGCCTTCGGGCCGGAGCCCATCCGGCAGCGCCTGGAGATCGGCGAGGGGCGCGTGCTGGTCACCTCACCGACCCTGTACCGCAAGAAGGTGGCGGAGCTGCGCGACGCCCTGCCCAACCTCGAGACCGTGCTGCTGGTGGGCGACGAGGACGAGAGCACCGACGTGGAAGGCACCGTCGACTACCGCACGCTCATGCAGCGGGCGTCCACCACGTTCGCGATCCCCCCGACCGATCCCGAGGACATGGCGCTGCTGCACTTCACGAGCGGCACCACCGGGCGACCGAAGGGTGCCGTCCACGTGCACCAGGCCGTGCTCCACCACTACGTGACGGGCCTGTACGCGCTGGACTTCCACGACGGCGACGTGTTCTGGTGCACGGCCGACCCCGGCTGGGTCACCGGCACCTCCTACGGCATCATCGCGCCCCTGCTGCACGGCATCACCAACGTGATCGACGAGGGCGATCTCGACGCCGACCGCTGGTACGGCATCATCCAGCAACACAGGGTCACCGTCTGGTACACCGCCCCGACCGCCGTGCGCATGCTGATGCGCGTGGGCGCCGACGCCGCGCACGAGTACGACCTCTCCAGCCTGCGCTTCATCGGCAGTGTCGGGGAGCCCCTCAACCCGGAGGCGGTGGTGTGGGGGCAGCAGGCCTTCGGCCAGGCCATCCACGACAACTGGTGGCAGACCGAGACCGGCGGCATCATGATCGCCAACTACCGTTCCATGGACGTCAAGCCGGGCTCCATGGGGCGGCCGCTGCCCGGCATCCAGGCCGGCATCGTGCGCCACCTGGAGGGCGGCCGCGTCGAGGAGATCGACGAGCTCGACACCGAAGGCGAGTTGGCGCTGAAGCCCGGCTGGCCCTCGATGTTCCGCGGCTACCTCCACGACGACGCGCGCTACCAGAAGTGCTTCGCCGACGGCTGGTACCTCACCGGCGACCTGGCGCGACGCGACGCCGACGGCTACTTCTGGTTCGTGGGGCGCGCCGACGACGTCATCAAGTCGGCCGGGCACCTCATCGGGCCGTTCGAGGTGGAGAGCGCGCTGCTCGAGCACCCCGCCGTGGCCGAGGCCGGCGTCATCGGCGTGCCCGACCCGGTGGTGGGCGAGCTGGTGAAGGCGTTCGTCACATTGCACAAGGGCTTCGAGCCGAGCGACGCGCTACGGCTCGAGCTGCAGGGTCACGCGCGCAAGCGCCTCGGCCCGGTGGTGGCGCCCAAGGCCATCGATTTCCGCGCCAGCCTCCCGCACACCCGGAGCGGCAAGATCATGCGGCGCCTGTTGAAGGCGCGCGAGCTCGGGCTTCCCGAGGGCGACACCTCGACGCTGGAGGACCACGGATGAACACCGCTGCGAACCTCACCCGCGAGCACGGCCACGCGCTGCTGCAGGACATGCTGCGCATCCGGCGCATGGAGGAGAAGTGCGCCGAGCTCTACCAGGCCACCAAGATCCGCGGCTTCCTGCACCTCTACATCGGCGAGGAGGCGGTCGCCACGGGCGCCATGCGCGCGCTCGAACCCGAGGACGCGGTGGTCGCCACCTACCGCGAGCACGGCCACGCCCTGATCCGGGGCGTCAGCGCGGAGAAGATCCTGGCGGAGATGTACGGCAAGCAGGAGGGCTGCAGCCGCGGCCGGGGCGGCTCCATGCACCTCTACGACGCCGACACCCGCTTCTACGGCGGCAACGCCATCGTCGGCGGCGGCATCCCGCTGGCCGTCGGCATGGGGCTGGCCGACAAGCTGCAGGGACGAAAGCGCGTCAGCGCCTGCTTCTTCGGCGACGGCGCCGTGGCGGAGGGCGAGTTCCACGAGTCGATGAACCTCGCCGCCCTGTGGCACCTGCCGGTGCTGTTCTGCTGCGAGAACAACCTCTACGGCATGGGCACCGCGATCGAGCGGGCGCAGTCCGAGACGCGCCTGGCGTTGAAGGCGGCGAGCTACCGCGTGCCCGCCTGGGACGTCGACGGCATGGACGTGCTGGCCGTGGAGGAAGCGACCCGGCGGGCGGCCGACGCAGTGCGCGGCGGCGGTGGCCCGCACTTCCTGGAGTACCGCACCTACCGCTTCCGGGCCCACAGCATGTTCGACCCCGAGCTCTACCGCGACAAAGAGGAGGTCGCGGCCTGGAAGGAACGCGACCCCATCGCGCTGTTCCGCGAGCGCCTGCGGGCCGCGGAGCTCTTGAGCGACGAGGACGACGCCCGGCTCGAGGCCGCCGCGGCGGAAGAGGTGGAACGGGCCGTGGCGTTCGCCGAGGCGGGGACCTGGGAGCCTGTCGAAGAGCTCGAGCGTTTCGTCTACAGCGATCCCGCTCCCTTGGAAGAGGTGGCATCATGACGGTCGCGACGCCCGCCCGGCCCCCGGCTTCGCCGGCACCCGAGTCCCTGACGACGACGTACCGCGAGGCGGTGCGCGAAGCGATCCGCGCCGCCATGCGCGCCGACGAGCGCGTGTTCCTGATGGGCGAGGACGTGGGCCGCTACGGTGGTTGCTACGCCGTCAGCATGGGCCTCCTCGAGGAATTCGGCGAGGAGCGCATCCGCGACACCCCGCTCTCCGAGTCGGCCTTCGTGGGCGCCGGCATCGGCGCGGCGATGGCCGGCATGCGCCCGATCGTCGAGGTCATGACGGTGAACTTCAGCCTGCTGGCGCTCGACCAGATCATGAACACGGCGGCGACCGTGCTGCACATGTCCGGCGGCCTGTTCAACGTGCCGCTGGTCATCCGCATGGCCACGGGCGGCGGTCGCCAGCTCGCCGCCCAGCACTCGCACAGCCTGGAGGGGTGGTACGCCCACATCCCCGGCATCCGCGTGCTCGCACCCGGCACCGTGGAGGACGCCGGCGGCATGCTGGCGCCCGCGCTGGCCGACCCCGACCCCGTTCTGATCTTCGAGAACGCGCTGCTCTACAACGCGAACGGGCCGGCACCCGACCCGACGCGGCCGGTCGACATCGCACACGCCGTGGTGCGGCGGCCCGGTACCGACGTCAGCCTGCTCACCTACGGCGGGTCGCTCCACAAGACGCTGGAGGCCGCCGACGCCCTCGAGCAGGAGGGCATCTCCGCCGAGGTCGTGGACCTGCGGGTGCTGCGGCCGCTCGATACCGACACCTTGCTCGCCTCCGTGGCCCACACGCACCGCGTCGTCGTGGTGGACGAGGGCTGGCGCAGCGGCGGGATCGCCGCCGAGATCCTCGCCCGCATCGCCGAGCAGGGCCTGTACGATCTCGACGCGCCGCCCGAGCGGGTGTGCAGCGCCGAGGTGCCGCTGCCCTACGCCAAACACATGGAGGAGGCCGCCCTGCCGAACGCCGCCAGGATCGTCGACGCGGCCCGGAAGGTGGTGGGCGTGCGTGGCTGAGTTCACGATGCCTTCGCTCGGCGCCGACATGGACGCCGGCCGCCTGTTCGAGTGGTACGTCAAACCC
>Ga0102962_1000188_pt1 | contig 35829 bp, 33 predicted proteins | sample SalPonF2_C_D2_MG_FD_84519 | JGI IMG/M metagenome (GOLD analysis project Ga0102962, IMG submission 84519) | Salt pond soil microbial communities from South San Francisco under conditions of wetland restoration - Salt Pond MetaG SF2_C_D2_MG ...
CCTTTGGGGAAGATCATGAAGGTCGGATTCGAGCCCTCGGTGTAGATATTCAGGGTTCGACCGGATCGCGGGAGCGATCCGGAACGGCGGAGCGCAGCGGAGCCGGCCCCGGAGGGGCGAGGCCCGTGGGGGCCGAGTAATCCCTCCCTCTCCGCCAATATTTCTCCAGGGTGCTGAAGCGTAAGTAACCAATTGGCGCATCGGTACCTACACATATCTGACTGGTACACCACGGGGGTACACCCGGATGTCAGATATGAGCCAACAAACCCATCTTTTCAAACGTAATTCCTGCTATTACTTCCGGGCCAAGGTGCCGATTGATCTGCAACGGTACCTTGGCAAACGCGAAGAAAAGTTCTCTCTCAAGACCAAGGACCACCAAGAGGCCAAGCGTCTGGTGCGTCAAGCGTCGGCCGATTTCGACCGCCGTTGCGAGCGCCTGCGTGCAGAGCTGCGCACCCGACAGGGAGGCGTCACGCCTCGCGTTATCGACGACGCACTGATCCAGGAGATCTGCGCCTTGTGGCGCCATCACGCCTTGGCGTGCGACGAGTACAGCCGCCAGGAAGGCTGGTTCAGCGACGAACTCGACGAGCGTACTGAAGAGCGCAGAGCCACCCGTGAGGCGCTTCGCGATACGCTGCAACACAGCCGCCTGGAGCGTATAGAACCGGCCTTGCAGACGTTTCTGCACCTGCTGGGCGTGGAACTGCGAGGTGACGCGCATCGTTACCGCAGTTTGCTCTACCGCTTCCTGCAAACCGCCACCGAAGTGCACGATCAGCAGCTCGCGCGGGATGCCGGCGAGGTGGTGTGGACGCCGCAAGCGCCCGCCACCGCCATCCAGCCCGGCGCGCAGGAGACGCTGACACTCGACGGGTTATTCGAGGATTGGCGGCGCTTCGATCCGCGTCGGCCTCAGCGTACCGTGACCGATGTGCGTGGAGTCGTCGACGGGTTCCAACACCTTGTTGGCAGAAAAGACGCCCGATCAATCGACCGACAAGACGTTATCCGGTACCGCGACGACCTCATCGGCCGCGGTTTGCGCTCAAAGACCGTCAACAAGAAGATCGCTTTCCTGTGCGCCTTGTTCAACGTCGGCATCAATAACGGCCGGCTCACGGTCAACCCGGCCCAGCGGGTACCCATCCCCAAGAGCGACAGCCGGCGGCGCAAGCCGTTCAGCCGGGACGACCTCAAGCGGATCTTCGGCTCGCCGGTGTACACCCACGGCAAGCACTTCGGCCGTCGGGTCGGGGAGGCCAGCGCGTGGATTCCCCTGCTGGCGCTGTACCACGGCTGTCGCGTTGAGGAACTCGCCCAACTGCTCATTGAAGATGTGCAGAAGATCGACGGTATCTGGTGTCTTTCCATCGACGACATGCCGGGCACCCACGGGGAGCGCAAACGGCTCAAGAACGCCGACTCGCGCCGCGAGCTGCCGTTACATCCCAAGGTCGTCGAGGCGGGCTTTCTGCGCTATGTGCAGCGCCTGCGCGATGCGGGCAAAACCCGGGTGTTCCCGGCTCTGGAACCCGACCGGTTCGGCAAGCACTCGTCAGCCTTTTCCAAGGCGTTCATGACGTACCTGCGCCGGACGCTGGGCATTACCGATCCCCGCAAGGTGTTCCACAGCTTTCGCCATACGTTTCGCGACGCCTGTCGCGCGGCCCGCATCGACGAAGAGATCGCCGATGCGCTGATGGGGCACAGCGACGGCGACCGCACGGGCCGATCCTACGGCAGCAACGTGCCGCTCTGGTTGCTGCACGAGGCCATCGGCAAAATCCGCTACCCGGGCGTGACGGTACCGGTGCTGATCGCCGATGGCGACTGAAGGGGTGTTTTCGATTCCACAATACGGCGGACGATTCAGGTGGCCCCCCGAAGGGGGCCGGTTGAATCATCGAGTTATGACCTCTCACATAGGTTGACTTCATGATGTCGCAGACGGTGCCACCCGTCCGTCGCTTGCCCGCTCCACCGGTGCCACCCAGTGGCGGGTACGCCATCCATAGAGGGAGTGCCACCTCCCCCTACCACATCGCTGCACGTCGAACCTTTCGGCCATCCGGTCGCCAAACCGAATGTGGCAGTCCATGCCTCGCTGAGGGCTTTCGGCCCCCGGCTTTCTTGCCTACTCAGCCACGCTCCCACACTCGAATTGACCACGGCTCGCAACGCCGCTGCCGCCGGTTTCCAGCCGGCGAAATCCGAGTGCTTCCCGCGTTATCCCCGTTCGGTGTTCCCCCCGAACGCCTCGCTCGCGCGAGGATTGCGTCGCTAGCACACGCCGCGCGTCTCACCTGTCATCCATATTTCCGCCAACTGGCGGTTTCAGCGGCCCGAAGATCCGAAGCGGCTCGCCTACCGATAACGACAGTGCTTCCAACGGCATCGCAGGGAACTGAAGTCCCCTAGACGGCTTGTACTAACTTACCCGGCAGCATCCGCGAGGGATGCCGTTACAGCCTTGAGCTATCACCGACCCGTCGGGGTTGCCCCCCACGGTGCCCCGGCTCGCCCGCATCGCTTGATGCATCGCGCCGACGCTGACCTTTCAGTCAGCCTGAACCCAGCTGCCAGGACTCGGTTCGACCGTTGCCGGCCGCCCCGAGCGAGGATTTGCACCTCTTCGCAATGGGCAGGGTGGACCGTGTTACCACGGTTCCCGTGTCCGCGTCGCCCATCTTGGCGGGTTGCCCGAGGCAACCCATGGATCAGATAGAACAGCGGGGTTACTCCGCAAATGCGGGATTAGTCCGCTGAGCCCCTGTCGCACCCGGTGAGCCTGGATTACAGGCGGCGGGCGCTACGTGCAGCTTCCCCCATTGGCGATGGGGGCACGTACCCAGGCGGGAACCTGGCACGGCATCACGCCGTGATGTGTGGCATTGGATGGCGGGGTGGGTGGCCCCAAGGGCCCCTAGCCGGGGCCCTTGGGGCCACCCACCCGCGCGATCGTGCGCGGACGAAGTCCGCGTGCCGTTTCGATTTGAATGCCTTATCCGGTGTAGCGACTTTGGCCGAGAATGAGGCGCCCCTATGGATCTTCATATGGTGAGCGCACCGGACGGTGCGCGCCTGTTTTGCAATCAAGACGTTAGCGCTTTCTCGCCGGAGCCGGACCGATCTCCCTGGTTTGGTTCTATACAGGTCATGGACCCGACCGTTTTCCTGCATCTGCCCCACCCCCGGTTGCGCGCCCCGCGCAATAGAAGTGCCTGCCTTTGGCATCTCCTGAACCTCGCCTCCCGCGGACACCGGTTTCACACCAGCGGCGTGATCCACGATGTCCGCAAGGTGCCCGGCTTCGTGGACAAAATGCATGTACGCTACGGCGTGCTGCTGTCACCATCGGGACAACGTAAACGGCGCGCCTCAGGGTACCCGACGGCGCGGCTCGTTGTGTACCGCGACTGGGATGGGGGCTGGTGCTGGTGGTTGCTGTTCGCAGGACCGGAAGCGCGTGTGCGGGCGCTGACAAATGCACATCGCGAGGCGGTGCAGGATGCGGAGCGAACGGACGGGCGGCTGCGGTTTCGTGATGAGTACATGCTGCGGCCCCGCCAGCGTCCTCGGGAGCAGGGCGGAGGGCGAGCCTGGACATGGTTCATGACCCGGAAAGTTCAGCAGGCCGTTGAGCGCGAACTCGTTGCGCTCGCTGCGGGGCACGGGCAGCGGCGCGAGCGCACGGACGACTTGCTCGCCGCCGTGCGGCGGCTGCGGCAGCGCCCCATGTTCGGCGGGGTTCGCAATCAGGCATCCCATGCGCTGCTGCGTGCGAGCAGGGTGTGGCACAAGACCCACGGCACCGATGTACCCCTGCCGCGAGAGGTCTACGAACCGCTGGCGTGGTTCAACGGACGGATACGGATATTCGAGTAGCGCTGTCGGCCAAGAGCGGTCTCTTGGCTGCGCGACGTCAGCGGCGGCTCCGTATCGGACTGCGGACCTCGCCATCATCGTAGCTACGTTGCCTTCCCATTGCGGCTTCCAGGGCGTCATCTCCACGCGGTTCTTCGACCCAGGTATAAGTGGCCCGGCGCGTCAAAAATAATAGCGGACACGAAACTCGATCCGACTAGCCGCCTGTTTCTCTCCAAATTCGGTAAGCGAGGGCCCTACATTGACCAGGCCGCGTAGCCTCAGCTCAACGTTGTGAAATCCAGTGTAAACTAGCTCCGGTAATACGAGAGCGCTGTGGTCCGTCAGGTTGGCCTGAACCATGAGCGAAGGCGTGAAATAGAGGATATCGAAGGGCTCTTTTTGGCTCACCCTGAAATTGAGGTAGTCCCGCATGGGGTTCGGGCGCATATACATACTGCTCATCGAGTCCGCTCTTTGCAGCAAAGACGTTGTTCCGCTCGAGCGGAACTGTGCAAAAGCATCGTGCGCAAGCGTGTAGAAAGCATCCGCTTCGGACGCCTGGAAGCCTTCTCCATTGTGGTAGTACTCCAGAAGAAATGTCGTGTTCGACTGCGTGAGATAGTTCAGACCCAACAAGTAACTCGTAGCGCTGCTGCGGATCGGGCTGGGCTGTCCGTTCTGGTTGAGCACAAGCCGGGTAGTCATGGTGATATGTGCAAGTTCGCCGTGGACTTCCAGCGCTGGCGTGACGGCCGTGGAGAAATCCGCACCATAACGGGCGCTCTTGGCGCCGCCGCTCAGCGCCATCAGATCGATATCGGTATTACCCACCAGAAAGTACAACTTGCCCGCCACGCTGGTACCGGGTCTGGGCCCGAAATCGTTGTTAAGGGCAGGCGTACTTGGAATGAGGACGGATGTCAGACCGATGGTCCGGATCGGACCCTGATGAATGCTACGGGTATAATCGATTGTCGCCATCCAGAACCCCTCCCGGGCCAGGTTGGGATCTGTGGGGTCCTTGGGGCGCTGGACGAACCCGACTGGGTTCCAGGCGTACCCTTTGCCCCATAGTAGTGTTCTCTTGCCCAGATAGAATGACAGGCCGACGGCCGGCTGAACATTCAACCCGCCCTCGTAGAGTTTTGTCTGATGGCTGTTACCAAACAGGGCATCGTGCGTGCCATCGCCGTGTACCGTGAAATTCAGAGTGCTGATGCTCTTGTGGTATTGGCCCGTCAATTCCAGGGTTCCGGTCGCCCGTCCATTGCTGCCAGGCCGATCGCCGGAAGGTTTGTTCAGCTCGTAGAAGGCGCTGTTCGGGTCGAGCTGGAACGCCTGAAGCCGTCCCTCGGCATACCCACCGATTTCGAAGGCGCTTCTTTGGTATTCCGATGGTGAGAATGTATAGCTCGGTTGACCGTAAGCGCTGCCGGCACCCGCCAGCATCACGGCCAGACTGATGGGGATCGGCGGGCGCATCGCTGAGCGATCAATGGGGCAGTAGGGTGTCGGTGCGGGGCATGAAATCCAAGGTGAATACCTCATCCGGGAAAGTTCTCGCCTTGACCCCGGCGTAGAGCATCACGGACTTGTAACCCTTGTAGAGCGGGCTGTCGGTGGTGACCATGGCAGGCCGTACGATGCCGTCCCCAAAATCCTTGATATCGCTGAAGTGAAGCGTCTTGATGAGCAGGCCCGTGGCCGTATAGCACTCGATTTTCGTCGGTAACAACTTCGTCTTATCCACCCACATCTTCAATTGGTCGTAGGCAACCGCGCCGTTGACGGCCTTGAGTGACAGCAGATACTGGTTGTCAGGCGCTTCGGCGACGTTGGCGACGTGATACTCGACGCTGTAGTCGAGGCGCAGGATGTCCGCGTTGTTAAATATTCCGCCGACGACCGATTGCAGGCTGTTGACACGAATCGGCTTGCCGACCTCAGGCACGTACAGCCACATGTTATCTCCGAGTCGTAGGGTACTGCGCCCCTTTTCGCTTGCCGGGGACAGAAATACCGCCAGCATTTTGTCGCGACCTTTCTTTGCGGTAAACAGCACATAGTCCTTCTCGCTACCGTTCGGTTCGATATTGATGAGCTTTCGGTAGGACTCGTAGGAGGGTGGCTCGAGATGACGATCAACCTGCGCGAGAATTTCGGTACCGTCCAACGCAAAAGCCGGGGCGGCGGCCATCAGGCAGAACAGCGCCACGAACAGTGCCTTTTGCATTTGGGCTTCTCCTTGCCTCAGATGTGGCGGAGCGCCGCAATCGGGTCCAAGCGCGCCGCCCGCCACGCCGGCTGAACGCTCGCAATGGACGCCACGACGATAACGACCACGCAGGCTGCAACGACATCCCAGGCACTGATCGTCGGTGCGAGCACGATGTGGCTTTGTTGGCCGAAGGCGAAGGTGACTTTGTGAATATTGAGGAGGAAGATGGCCCCCAAGCTTAGGGCGACGCCCGTTAACGTCCCAAACACCCCCAGAAGAAGCCCTTCGGCCAGAAACAGACCCATGATGCGCCGTGGCTGGGTCCCGATCGCCGCGATGGTGCCGATTTCACGGATGCGCTCATAGACCGCCATCACCATCACATTCAACACGCTGATCAGCACAATGGACACGAGAATGACCTTGATGAAGAGCGTGAGCAGATCGATCATGCGCGCAACCGTGGAAAAGGGTGTGAGTTGATCCCAACTGTGAACCTCAAACTGCGGCTTTCCGTTGGCCTTCTGGTCCTGGGCGAGCGCCGTTCGCAGCTGTGTCACGACCTGTGGTACTTCGCCGATCTTCTTGAGTCGGACGACGATTTCGTTGGTCTCTCCGTCGGGCATGCGCAGGATGTGGCGGGCGTCACTGATATCGATATAGCTGTCTTTGCCACCCGGGCCGTTCAGGCCCGAGAGAATGCCGTGCACGACAAAGGTCTGGCCATTGACCGAGCCGTCCCGGTTGGTGGCGATCAGCACCACGGTACTGCCGACCTTTACATGCATCCCATTGGCGAGCAGGTCCGGGATCAGAATTTGACCCGGTTTCAGCAACGCGTTTCGGTCTCCGGCGACGATTCGGCTTCTGAGCAACGGGAGCGTGACGTCCTCTTTTTGCGGATCGATCCCATTGACGCGTACGCCGGTGGTTTCAGCGAAGTTGCTGAGCATTGCGGCGAACTTGACGCGCGGGGAATAGGCGACGACGTCGGGCGTGGATTTTAGAACGGCCTCGGCGCGCTCTGTCATGCGAGGGCTCATGTCCAGCGTGAGCGGCAGGTTGTCGATCGATGCGACATAGCCTTTGGCGTGAATCTCAAGATCGCCGACGACCGAGTCAGTGAATTGGCCGATCATCAGTTCCTTGAACGAACCGGCGAGCGCGGTGAACAGCAGTACGGCAACAACGCCAACGGTGATGAGGCCCGCGGTCAGGAACGTCCGGCGCCAGTTCCGGATGAGGTTGCGTATGGCGATCTTGAGCAGATTACCCATGTGCGACCTCCCGCGTCCTCTCGATGTTCGTTACTCGGCCGTCCTCCAGGTGGTAGATGATTTCGGCCGCGGCCATGATCTTCGGATCATGGGTCGAGAAGGCAAAGGTGACCCCCAGCTCCGCCTTGAGCTGGTGCATGAGGCCGATAACCCTGTGTGCGGTCTGGGAATCGAGGTTGGCGGTGGGTTCGTCGGCCAGGACGACCTTGGTGTCCGGTGCGAGTGCCCGGGCCACCGCAACCCGCTGTTTCTGCCCACCGGAGATCTGGTCCGGACGCTTTTGCGCCTGGTCTGCCATGCCGACGGCGCCGAGCAGTTCCATCACGCGCTCGCGACGGCGGTGTTCGGGCCACGACTGGACCATGATCAAGGGATACTCGACGTTTTCGTACACGGATAGAACGGGTAACAGGTTGAAATCCTGGAAGATGAAGCCGATGTTCTGACCGCGGAACAGGGCGCTTTCCTTACGGTCGAGGGTCGTCACATCGGTACCAAGGACGGTCAGCTGCCCGCTCGTGGGGCGATCGAGGCAGCCGATCAGATTGAGCAGTGTGGTCTTGCCGCTCCCCGACGCACCAACGAACGAAACAAAGGAACCCCGTTCGATATCGAAGGTGACGCCGCGCAGCGCTTGCACGGTGACCTCACCGGCCTGGTAGGCCTTCGTCACGTCTTGGGCGTGAATGATACTCATGGCGCCTCCGGCGCGGGGCTAGCCGCCCGGAGTCCTAACGGCGTCCTGTCGACGAGCCTATGCGAGGAAGGTTAGACGATAGTGAAAGCGGTGCCATGATCTGGATCAGATCCCGGCGAAGTCGCCCATGGCTCCACAGACGGCAAGTCATTGGACGGCTAATTCATGCGCTATGCCTGGTGATGGCCGATGCAGTGGTGCGGCTAATTGACCACCGTCCGCAACGTCAACCCCACAAATCCTGAGACGGCCGCATCTAGGACCATTCTGGCAAGACGGCATGCACGCACGAGGCACATGGCCGCGCCCATGGCGAGCATCGGTTCGGCTATGTCATTGGCCGCCCCAGACGGGTATCGGTCGTTATATTGCATGGGGCAGACCAAAGCGTCGATTTGCCAACTCCGAAGCGCACTGGAAGCCGTCTTCGGCGAGGTGACAGGGAGCGCCAGCAGTTTTTGGACGACGGTAGTGCGCCGCGCCTAGGTAATCCACTCGCCGGGCACCTTCTTCGGTGTCCGGTGACGGTCTGTGGGCCGACTCCCGAGCAGCGTGGTCCCAATGACCGGTCCGGATCGCCAGCGAACTAACTCACCGGGCTCAAGGCAGAACGTAGCCCTGGTGTCGCGGCACTACCTCCGGAAGTCGTGGCCCAGACGGAATGCTACGTCGTTGCAAGCTTGCTTCCCCCCAAACCCGGCCAGGCGCGAGCTAGAATTGGCCTGGAGAGGAAGCTTCAGCTTCAGTTTCTCGACGGAAGGGGACAGACATGGCGGACGCAGCCCGACGATGCCAGCGGCCATGGTGGAAACGGCCGCCTGTGTGGTTCCTCGCGCTCGTTCTGATGGGGGCACTCGCCTATTGGGTTGCAACGCAGACCAGTCCGCCGGCGCCGATGCCGTACGGGGCGTTTCTCAACCAGGTGGACGCCGGAAACGTCGCTAGCGCGACATTCTACGGGACGGAAATCGACGGGCGCTTCAAGCACCCATTGGAAAGCGGACTCGCCGGCGGCACGGCGCAGCGCGACAGCTACCACACGCGGGTGCCGGACTTCGGCGATCCGGGGCTTATTCCGGAGCTGCGCAAGGAGCACGTCGCGATCAATGTCCGCGCCCCCTCACAATGGGCATCCGTACTCACGCGGGTGCCGTGGCCGTTGCTTTTGGTCATCGCCGTAGCCCTGATTGCCGCTGTGGTGCGCCTCGTGCGCGGCCCGAAGACCCACTCCGGTCCGGACATGCCCATGCGTCCAGGCGCGGGGCCCTTTGGCCTTTTTTCCAGCTTTCTCGCCAAGTCGCGTGAAGGCGAAGATCAGCCGACGCGAAAGCCCCCGGGCGAGGACTGAACGCGCGTGGATCTTCAATCACACGGGGCACGCCGCGTCGCCGGGGTAATTTTCGTGGCGGCCATGCTCGCGAGCGCCTGGTTCGGGATGCGTGCCTACCGGGCCTACCTGTTCCTGCGCTCCGCGCAGATGGCGGGCGCGCCGGCGACAAGCAGTATCCGCCCTTGGATGACGCTCGGTTACGTATCGGCGAGTTTCCACGTTCCCGAATCGGACCTGCTGCGCGGTCTCGCGCTGCCGCCCGCCACGAATCCGAATACGACCCTGCGTAGCCTGGCCGAGCGCCAAGGCGACTCGCCGCTCGCCTACGTGCGCGGCGTGCAGAGGGCTATCGCACGCGCCACACCGCGGGTGTCCACGGGTACCGGAACCAACGGCTCGGAACAGCTCGGTGCATTTGGTGACCAAGCGCTATCCGCGGTGCTGACCTACGGCTACTACGCGCTCGGGCTGACGGTCCTGTTGGGGTCCATTGGCCTGCCGGTGGCCGATGGGCTCGCCACGGCCGTGGCCGGGTCGCTTGCCGCCCAGGGGCGGATGGAATGGGGTGCGGCGGCTCTCGTTGTGCTGCTCGCCGCGGTGCTTGGCGACGCGATCGCCTATCTGCTTGGCCGCCTGCTAGGGCAAGGACTGCTTGAGCGTTCCGGCCGATGGGTCGGCTACACGCCAGGGCGCGGAACCCAAGTCATGTACCTGTTCAAACGCTGGGGCGGATGGACGGTCCTGATCACCCGCACCTTCGTATCCTACCTTAGCTCGGTTGCGAGCGTACTCGCCGGCGTCAGCCGCTATGCTTTGCCTCCCTATTTCGCGTTCACCGTCGCCGGCCGCTTGCTGTGGACCTCAGCCTACCTCGGCCTCGGCTACGCGGTCGGGGCAGACCTTCAGGCCGCTACGGACTTCCTCGCGAACCTAAGCGGAATGCTGATCGCGCTGGCAGTGGTAACGGCGTCTGCCTGGATCGTGTTCGGTCCGGCTCCCTGGCGTTCGACTCTGAAATCCTAGCCGATCGGCTCGCCGCATCGCCACTAACCGCACCTATACGGTTGGCAAAGTGGTTGGCGTGTCGCTGCGTGCCGGCGTGGACGCTAACGCCCGCATGGATGAGGGACCACTATGGATCGAACACTGACCACCAGTGCCGGGAACACCGCCTGGCGTGCATCCACCGGGCAATGTCGGCCAACAACGGACGGTTGAGCTGCTGCGGCACATGGCGGTTGATGAGCATAGAAGAGTCACTGGGTCAGTGCGCGGTAGATACGACGCAGTTTCGAATGCTGCCTTCCTCTGTAACGGCCGCTCTGTCTCTTAGCATTTCTACGCAGCACAAGCGCCATTGGCCGGTAGTGGTTGACGGCCGCGAGCTTGCGGAGTAGTTTTCTTTGAAGCCCTTAAAGAAGTCTAAAGTAAACAGAGGGTAAAGAACGACAACAAGAAGAGCGCTGTCCAGGGAGAGGCAGGTTGTTCGCCCCGCAGTACCCCTCCGTTGTTTTTGCTCTTCCAATCGTCAATCGGCATGTCTCAAGGCGGGCAGCCGCCTTGTCAGTTCTTGTTGGTGGCAGTCAGCCGTTGCCGCCGGAACCGTTGGGCATCTTCGTGCTCTGGGGCGTTGCGTTCCCCTATGAAGTGTCGCGGTATGGCCAGCGTCTGTGCTGCGTCGATGATGCGATATTCGGCCGAGGGAGGAGCGTTGATGAATACTCTACTTCAGCGTCTAAAAACATTTTGTCACCAGGTTACATCAGTGCGCACCTTTTGCAGCGCCAGTCGATACTCTGTATGGCACCGACCAATTGCGACCGCATTTGTTGCCATCATCGGGTGCTACGCGAATGGCACGGCGCTCGCCGGCCCCATAGTGATCAACACCGTACAGGAATTGCAAAACATTCAAAACAACCTATCTGGCGACTACATACTAGGCAGTAACATCGACGCCTCTGGTTTCGCCTTCGCGCCGATAGGAAGCAATCCATTTCAAGGGGGAACAGCGTTTACCGGAACCTTCAATGGGAACGGCCATACCATCAATGGGCTGACTATTACCGCGCCGTCTTCCGACAATGTTGGCCTATTCGGGTATGTAATCGGCTATACCGGCGGCGGAACGGTGGAGAATGTCCGACTCACCAATGAGAATGTGGTTGGGAATGGCTCGGGCTCAGTCGGCGGCGTTATAGGCTACAGCGATACGGGGCACATTTCGAATGTATCGGTTAGCGGGTCTGTAAAAGGCATAACCATGGGTCATGTCGGAGGAATCGTGGGATCTGGTGGTTCCTATTACGGTGCCTCATCGCTCACCAGCTCGTTTTCAACAGCAACTGTCCAAGGGGAGGCGGGCGTTGGTGGTTTGGTTGGAGAGGGTGTATTCAATATCCAAAACACCTATGCTGCTGGGCCGGTTTCCGGGACGTCGGACGTCGGCGGACTGGCGGGAATAGGCGGTGGAAGTGTGTCATCCAGCTATGCGGCTGGAGCAGTAACGGGTACCAGCAATGTCGGCGGACTCATTGGATCCAGTGGGGCCTACGTTCAAAATTCGTATTGGGATACGCAGGCGTCAGGGCAATCTACAAGTGCAGGCGGTAAGGGCCTTACTACTTCCCAACTACAATCAGGAACACTGCCTACTGGTTTTGATCCTACGGTTTGGACGGCAACGGCTGGCCAATATCCTTCTCTTAAGTCGATGGCTGCGCCACTAGATGCCACTACGGCGGCGATGTTAAGCAACCTAGCGTATCTACCGACAAAAGCTATCACTAGTGTAGTGCACCATTCTGTTTGGAACTTAACCGACGATTGGCGCGGATGACTTTCTGCAAAATGTCATTGGCTTTGGCGGTCCAGATAAATGGCTTTGGGTTTTCATTATGATGATCAACGTAGCCGTCAATGGCACTGACCAAATCCGGCACACTGGCGAATACACCCCGGCGCAAGCGTTCAGTGGTGATATCGCGAAAGAACCGCTCGACCATGTTCAGCCACGAGGCCGAGGTCGGCGTGAAATGGACTATAAAGCGCGGATGTTTTTCCAGCCACTGCCGAACCTTGGGATGCTTATGGGTGGCGTAGTTGTCGCAGATCAGATGCAGTGCCTTGTCCTTGGGCGTCTCACGGTCGATTTTGCGCAGAAACTTCAACCACTCGGTGTGGCGATGGCGCTGTTGGCACTGCGCAATGACCTTTCCGTCCAGTACATTGAGCGCGGCAAACAGTGTGGTCGTGCCATTTCGCTTATAGTCGTGTGTCATTGTGGCGGCGCGCCCCTTCTTCATCGGCAGTCCCGGCTGCGTGCGATCGAGCGCCTGCACTTGGCTTTTCTCGTCGCAACACAGCACCAGCGCATGTTCCGGTGGGCTCAAATACAATCCCACCACATCCTCCAGCTTCTCGACGAACTGCGGATCCCGCGACACCTTGAAGGTCTCGACCCGGTGCGGTTTAAGTCCGTGCGCATGCCACACCCGCCGTACCGTCGAGGCGCCCACACCCGCTACCTCCGCGAGCGTACGCGTGCTCCAGTGCGTGGCGTGCTCCGGCAGGGTTTGTGTCGTCAGACGGACAATCTCCTGTTCATCAACCCTCGACCGGCGTCCACCACGCGGCAAGTCGCGCGCAATGCCCGCCATGCCTTCCTGCGCATAACGCGCCCGCCACCGTCCCACTTGGACACGCCCAATCCCCAATTCCTCGGCGATCTGCGTGTTGTCGTGACCCGCGGCCGCCATCAGCACAATCTTGGCACGCCGCGCCAGCCGAACACTCGTTGTGTTCGAGCGCGACAACTTCGTCAACTGTTTTTCTTGCTCCACTGTCAGCTCAATGCTCGGGGCAACTCGCATCGCCTTCCTCCTGTCTTGGGCTCTACACAGCAGACAGAAAATGCGATTATTCGTTCCGTTAATTGTGGCGCACTACACTAGCGGAACGCTTCCGGCGGAATATACGCTTCCGCCCGGTTACCATGTCTTTGCACCAGGCGGCGTAGCTTTGCAGATAGGCGGGCCAAATAGAATTCACGCAATTGCATTCAGAGGGCCGGCTGGGATCGTCGTTTCCTTTGAAGGGACGGTATTATCAAGCAACATACTTGATATGGCTGATCTAGGGCTCCTCGGCACGGGACCAGGTGTTTCCGCGATAAATCAATATTACTCAAAGGCAAGTGCATTTCTCAAAACAGTCAGGAACTACGCCAGGACGCTCGGTCTTCCCGTGCATCTCACTGGTCATTCATTGGGTGGTGCAATCGCGCAGATTCTAGGAAATCAGACGGGTCTTGACACCGTGACATTCAATGCGCCTGGGACGAAAACATACATGTTATCCCAAGGCATCATGAATCTCGTCAACATCAACAGCAATATTAGAAATTACAGAATGGAAGGCGACCTCGTGTCATTGCTGCCGGGCAAGAATACTCAAGTAGGGAAGGTAATCACGTTAGCGAACAGCAACGGAAATAACTTTCCTGGCAATCCGTTGACATTTTTTCAAAACCACATGTGCATCATCCAGAATTTCGCCGATTGTAATCCGGACTCAGCCCCAATTAGCGATAACGGCGTCCTGCCTGCTGCGGCGGGGGGAACGACTACGGCGTCACTATATCCAGAACCTGCGTCGGTTATGGTGGGTCAGGTCGCTATAGGACTAACAGCGCAAAAAGTCGCGCAAAAAGACTTTGCACTGTATGTTAAACATAATGTCTTGGAATACCTTGATCCGCCGACCGCTTCGGAATTCGACTTTGCTACTGGACTCGGAAATCCGAACTTTGCATCGGTGATTCTTCCGGCTCAAGCAGATTCGTATGATCTGCAAGCTCTCGTGAACAATGCATGGATTAACGAGGGACTGCTCGCTCCACTCACAACCTTTAACTTCGGTGATGGCGGAGTAAGCGAGTTTAAGGTCTTCGGCGCAGACCCGAGCTTGTTCCCTAACGCTCCGTTCATCGTCGGTGTAACCTTTACTGGTGACGGCGAGTTCACCGGGACAATTACTGCTAAGCGTACAATACCGGCACCGCCTACCATCAGCCTTATCAGCTTAGGTATCGTTCTTATGGGGATCTCAGTGCGCCGACGGTCGCGCGCATATCCCGATATCAGCGAGCCGGGAGCACATTGAGACCGATAGTGCCGCCGCTGGCGACAGAGCGGGCAATAGGTGATTTTGATGGGACAGGGCCAATCCTGTTGAGCACCCTGTAGTCCGCTGTGCGCCGCTTAGCGGTCTTTCGCAGAAATGGGCTAGGAGACCGTTGTGGGTCGACAAGAGAAACTCCGACGCGCTATTGAGTGGTTGGTCAGGCTGCGACCCGGCGGGTTCCGGCGAGGTTTGATCGAAGGTACCTCTCGCTTGACGATGTCGAGCGGACAACGCGATACTGGTCCTACCCATGAACCACCACTGTGGTACACCAGTCAAATCTTGGCGATTTTTAAGTAATTGATATAGATGTAAATCTTGGTGGATTTCAGGAATCCCTCCCTCTCCGCCGTCTTCCCGGGAGACACGGGTCTCGCCGGGCATCATGCAAGGCTCCGGTGCACCGTTTCGGTGGCCGGGCGATCCGGTCAATGGCAGGCCGGGTCGGTCCCCCCGCGGCGATAAACTGTGAACCCCGTCAGGCCCGGAAGGGAGCAGCGGTAGCAGTGGACTCGGGCGCCGGGGTGAGGCTGGCCCGGGCTGCCTCCTTTGCCAATCTTCTCGAAGGTATTGTCAGGCCTCAGCGGCTCCCTGAGCCGTCGTGGCAAGGCGCGAGAAGGGAGTCTAGTGGCGCTACACGACCGACGAGCAACACCGTCCACGGCGGCTCTGGGACCTGACAATATCTTCGAGAAGAGTGGTATCCGCGAAGCCGGATGCCTCCGGCCGGAGGCCTGGGTTACAATCACCCGTCATGCTGATGCACCTTGAACCGGGCGGTCCGTCCCGATGAGCTACATGGCCCTGGCACGCAAGTGGCGGCCCCACACGTTTGCCGAGATGGTGGGGCAGGAGCACGTGCTGCGTGCGCTGGTCAACGCGCTGGACCAGGATCGCCTGCACCACGCCTTCCTGTTCAGCGGGACCCGGGGCGTGGGCAAGACCACCCTGGGCCGGATCCTGGCCCGCTGCCTGAACTGCGAGCAGGGCGTTTCCTCCGAGCCCTGCGGCAGCTGCTCCGCCTGCCGGGAGATCGACGAGGGCCGCTTTGTCGACCTTATCGAGGTGGACGCCGCGTCGCGCACCAAAGTTGATGATACCCGGGAGATGCTGGACAACATCCAGTACGCTCCGAGCCGGGGCCGCTTCAAGGTGTACCTCATCGACGAGGTGCACATGCTCTCCAACCACTCTTTCAATGCGCTGCTCAAGAGCCTGGAGGAACCGCCGCCGCACGTGAAGTTCGTGCTGGCAACCACCGATCCGCAGAAGGTCCCCGTGACGATCCTGTCGCGGTGCCTGCAGTTCAGCCTCAAGCGCCTCTCGCGACCCTTGATCCAGGGGCAGCTCGAGCGCATCACCGGCAGCGAGGGCATCAGCGCGGAGCCCGCCGGCCTGGTCCAGATCGCGTCGGCGGCCGACGGCAGCATGCGCGATGCCCTGAGCCTGCTGGACCAGGCGATCTCCTTCGGTGGCGGGGCGGTGACCGGCACGGATGTGGCGAGCATGTTGGGCGCGATCGATCGCGGTCACATCGGCGTGCTGCTGCGGGCGCTTGCCGATGGTGATGGCGAGGCGCTGATGAAGGCCGCGGCACGCCTGGAGGAGCTGACTCCGGACTACACGGCCGCCCTGGACGGCCTGGCCTCGACCCTGCAGCGTGTCGCCCTGGCCCAGATCGTTCCCGGGGCAACCGGTGACGTGGACCTGGACGCCGAGCTGGTCGCCGAGCTGGCTGAGGTGCTGGAGCCCGAGGATGTCCAGCTGTATTACGAGATCGCACTGTTGGGAAAACGTAACCTGCCGCTGGCACCGGATCCCCGCGGGGGGTTCGAGATGACACTGCTGCGCATGCTCGCGTTCCGCCCGGCCGGGATGGTGGACGGGCCGGCCTCGGCCCCCGAGGCGTCAACGGTACCGTCACGGCCACCCGGGGACGGCTTGCCGGGCCAACAGGGCCTGTCGGCCGTGACCATGGCCCGTGGGAGCGCCAGCCAACGTAGCCGGGCGCCGGCCGCGCCCGGGCGCGCAGAAGCCGGTCCGCCAGCGACACGCGCGACAGCCGACACAGGGGACGCCGATCCGCGGCGAGCCGCGGGATGCTCCGCGACGGGGAAGGGCGCCGAGCCGCTGCCGGACTGGTCGGCGCTGGCCGCCGGGCTGGAGCTGGGCGGCATCGCCCGGGAGCTCGCCCACAACTGCACCGTGGCGTCGCGCGAAGGGAACGTGCTGCGGCTGGCGCTCGATCCCGCGCATTCCCAGATGCACACGCCCGCGGCGGCGCAGCGTCTGCAGAAGTCCGTGCAGCGCTTCCTGGGCGAGCCGGAGTTGCGGGTGCGTATCGAGATCGGCGCCACTGCGGGGAACACTCCGGCGCAGCGGGAGGCGGACCGCCGTGCCCGCCGGCAGGAGGAGGCGGTACAGGCGGTGGAGACGGATCCCAACGTCAAGGCGCTGCGCGACCGGTTCGGGGCCAAGCTGTTCACCAATTCGATCAAGCCCGTGGACTGACATCGGTACAGCGGCACACGGGTCAACCTGTTCAGGAGGTCAGTATGAAGGGCGGAATGGGTAAGCTGCTCAAGCAGGCCCAGGCCATGCAGGAGAACCTGCAGCGGGCCCAGGAAGAGCTTGCCGCCATGGAGGTGACCGGGCAGTCCGGCGGCGGCATGGTACAGGTGGTGATGACCGGCAAGCACGAGGTGCGCCGCGTCCAGATCGACCCGTCCCTGCTCGAGGACGATCGCGAGATGCTCGAGGACCTGATCGCGGCCGCAGTCAATGACGCCGTACACCGGGTCGAGGAGACCACCCAGGAAAAGTTCTCCGGCCTGACCGGCGGCATGAACCTGCCGCCCGGCTTCAACCTGTAAGCGTCGGCGATGGCGTACTCGCCGCTGCTCGGCCGGCTCATCGAAGGCCTGCGCGTGCTGCCCGGCGTGGGCCCGAAGTCCGCCCAGCGCATGGCGTTCCACCTGCTCGAGCGGGATCGCGAGGGTGCGTGCGACCTCGCCTCGGCCCTGCAGGCAGCGGTGGAAGGGATCGGACACTGCAGCCGCTGCCGGATGTTCACCGAAGGCGAGCTGTGCCACGTGTGCCGCTCCGGCCGACGCGATCGCAGCGTGCTGTGCGTGGTGGAAACGCCGGCGGACGTGCTGGCGATCGAGAATGCCACCGACTACCAGGGCCTATACTTCGTGCTGATGGGGCGCTTGTCTCCTCTGGATGGCATCGGCCCGGACGAGCTGGGGATGGACCTGCTTGCCAGCCACATGGCCGGTGAGGTTGAAGAGGTGATCCTGGCCACCAATCCGACCGTCGAGGGCGAGGCAACTGCCCACTACATTGGACAGCTGGCGGCGGAGCGCGGCGTCAGGGCAACGCGCATCGCGCACGGCGTGCCCGTCGGCGGTGAGCTGGAATACGTGGACGGGGGTACGCTGTCCCATGCCTTCTCGGGGCGGCGTCCCCTGTAATGCACCGATCGCGCCCAGCGGAGGCCGTGGAGGCGGAACGCATGGCGGACTGTATCTTCTGCGATATCGTGAGCGGTGATGTCCCTTCGGACATCGTCTATGAGAACGAATACATTGTCGCCTTCCGCGACATCAATCCGCAGGCGCCCGTACACGTCCTCGTGATCCCGCGCCGGCATGTGGATAACATCAACGCTCTCACCGCCGAGGACGCCGACATGGTCGGACGCCTCTATCTGGCTGCGCGGGACGTCGCGCGCCAGGAAGGCCTTGCCGAGCGTGGCTACCGTACCGTGATGAACTGCAACCACGAGGCCGGCCAGACCGTGTTCCACCTCCATCTGCACGTGCTGGGCGGACGCCGGTTGCGCTGGCCCCCCGGCTGATCCGCAGCATGCCGCGGCGCCATCCCGGCAGGGCCTTCATTCGGCAAGCAGTGCGTCCACCTTGGCCGCGCAGATGAAATCGTTTTCCGACAGACCGCCGATGGCGTGCGTCGAGTAGCTCACCTCTGCCTTGTTGTAGCCGAAGGTGACGTCTGGATGGTGGTCTTCCTGGTGGGCGATCCAGGCCACCGCGTTAATGAAGGCAGTGGTGTGGTAGTAGTTGCGGAACTTGAACGCGCGGCTGATCCCGCGCCCGTCCTCCCAAAGGGTCCAGTCGTCATGCACCTCGCGCAGGTACCGTTCGACCTCGCTGCCCTCCAGCGGCGGCGTGCCGCCCTCGCAGGGCTTGCAGTGCTTGCCTGTCAGGTCGTTCATTGCGGTCCTCCCGATATTGTGCGCTGGCAAGGATCCTCATCTTAACGTTGCCATCGACGGTCCCTGCAAGGGTGCAGCTGGAACTGGCAATTCAGTGGATCCGGCTAGTACCATGCTTGTCCTCCCGCACGCACAAGGAGCCCGGCATGGCGTTGAGCCCAGACAACCTGATCTGGATCGATCTGGAGATGACCGGCCTGGACACCGACCGGGACCGGATCATCGAGATCGCCACCATCGTCACGGACAAGGAGCTCAACATACTCGCCGAGGGGCCCGTGCTGGCCATCCATCAGCCCGAATCCGTACTGGCGGCAATGGACGAATGGAACACGCGTCAGCATACCGGCTCGGGCCTGGTCGAGCGGGTCCGTTCCAGCCACGTGACGGAGGCCGAAGCCGCCGACCAGACGCTGGAGTTCCTCCGCCAGTGGGTGCCGCCGGGCGCATCGCCGATGTGCGGCAACAGCATTTGCCAGGACCGCCGCTTCCTGCACCGGCTGATGCCGGAGCTGGAGCGCTACTTCCACTACCGCAACCTTGACGTCAGCACACTCAAGGAGCTCGCCCGGCGGTGGGCCCCCGAAATCGCGGATGGCTTCCGCAAGCAGGGCAACCACCGGGCCCTGGATGACATTCGGGACTCGATCCGGGAACTGCAGTACTACCGTCCGCAGGTCTTCGCCGGGAGCGGGATACGGCAGCTCTGAGCAGGTATGGCGCGGGTCCGGAATCAGGGCATGTTTCCTCCCGGTGCTTCTGTTGGCCTTTCGGCAGACCGATTTCAGGCGGATCCGGCCGCGTGCCGTTTGGCTGGCGGGAACCTCCGGGCGGTGCGCCACCGACCCCGGATGCTGTGCCCGCCCGCGACCCGGCTCGCGTGGTGACCGGGCTGGCAAACCTGCTGGGCGTACCGCTCGCCGCCGCAGGCCTGTGCCTGGATCCGGTCCGAGTGGCCAGACAAGCACCGTCGCGGCCCTGTTCAGCGCGGTTCCGGGTTCCGCCTCTTGCTACATCCTGGTGCGGCAGCTCGGCGGGGATACACGGCTGATGGCCATTATTCTGAGCGTGCCGATGACCATGGCCGCGGGTTCACTCTTCCGACGGTTCCGCTGCTCGCGATGCGCCTGCGGGCGTTTCCACCCGGGGCGGCTGGCGACGGAGCGCCAGCACGCCGGCCAGCACCACCAGGACCATTCCGGCAATGGTCACCGGACCGGGCGTCTCGCTCCACAGGAACCAGCCGTAGATGCCCGCAAACACGACTGACGTATAGATGAACGGGCCGACCTGCGCGGCCGGTGCCAGCGAGTAGCCGGTGGTCATCAGCAACTGCCCGATGGTGGCGAGGAGTCCGACCAGACCCAGCAACAGTACGTCAACGCCCGAGGGTGTACGCCACGTCCACAGTAGCGGAACGGCGGAAAGCAGCGTGCCCAGCAGCGAAAAGTAGAACACGATGCGCGCGGCGGGCTCGGTCGCCGACAGTCGACGGATACTGGTCATCGCGGTAGCGCCCAGCATGCCGGCCAGCAGCGCCACCAGCCCGGCCGGCTGGAACAGCCCCGGGGTTGGCTTGAGGACCAGCATGATGCCGATGAAGCCGAGGACGATGGCGACGCGTACGGCCGGCGCCACCGTCTCCCCCAGCCAGAAGTAGGCGATGAAGGGAATGAACAGCGGCGCGCTGTAGTTCAGAAGCACCGCCTCCGACAGCGCCAGATGCGGGATCGCCCAGAAGAAGCAGTACATCGCCGAGAGCCCGACCACGACCCGGAGGACGTGGAGGCGCAGGCGGCGCGTCCCGAGGCCGGGGCGCACCCGGACCAGCCACGGGACCAGGGCGAGCAATCCGAACAGGTTGCGGAAGAAAACCACCATGGTATCGGGCAGGTCGGTCGAGACGACCTTGATGGTGGCGCCCATGGCGGCGAAACAGGCGGCGGCAAGCACCACCGACAGCGCCCCGCGGGCCGGATCGTGGTTTGTCATGGGCAGGTTCCATCGGGCACGAGGGTCGCCGGCCGCGGCAGGTTCCTGCCCCGGCCGGCATCGCCTCGTGCTCAGGATTCCACGGGCGTGTCGGGGTTGTTCCCCCAGTCGGACCAGCTGCCCGGATAGCCGCGCAGGCGCGTATAGCCCAGTGCCCTGAGCACCGCGAACGTATGCGAGGAACGCATGTGGCTCTGGCAATAGGTCACGATCTCGCGGTCGGGGGTGATCCCGGCCGCCTCGAACATCGCGCGCAGCTCGGCGGCAGGGCGCAGGCGCAGGTTCCGGTTGTAGTCGAGCGTCCGGTTCCATTCGACGTTGATCGCGCCGGGGATGTGTCCGCCCCGGGAGGCACGCAGGTCACGGCCCGCGTACTCGTCGGGAGAACGCACGTCCAGAAGTACCACGTCGGGGTCCTTGAGGTGGTCAAGGATATAGCCGCGGGTAGCCACTACATCGCTGCTGGCCTTGGCGGCGTAGCTGGCGCCGCGCGGCACTTCCGCCTGTCGCTCGATCAGGTTACCCTCCTCGCGCCAGGCCACCAGGCCACCGTCGAGTACGGAGACCCGCTCGTGACCGAGCACCGCGAGCGTGTACAGCAACCGCCCCGCCTTGGGCCCGTTGGCGTCGTCGTAGGCCACAATGTGAGTGTCCGGCGCAATGCCTACCTCCGCCAGGACGCGGCAAAGCGCGTCGGTGCCCGGCATCAGGCCCATGACGGGAGGCTCCGACGTCTGCAGCGCCGCGACGTCCAGATTTACGGCCTCGGGCACGTGACCCTGCAGGTAGTTATCCCAGCTGCTGAGATCGACCACACACAACTGCGGATCATCCACGCGGGCAGCGAGCTCACTGGGCTCAAGAAAGGTGGGCGTTTTCCGGGTCATGCAGCGCCCCTCCCAGGGCGGCTTGATACTGGGTGTCTGCCGCCCAATTTAACCCTTCCGGGCAGTGCAGGGCTAGGGCGCGTTCACGGTCCTGGACGGCACCGCCCTGTGGCGTCGTTCTTCCGCCTCCACAAAGGGATGCGGCTCCCGTATCGAAGGTACCTTCGGCGCCCTTGTGGCCCCCGAATCCCCTCTTGCTTCGCCCCTTGGCGGCACCCGTTCCCGAATCCGGCGTATCGCGCTGCCGCGTCAGCGGCAAAGACCGGATTCGGGTGGTCACCGAAGGCGCTTGCGGGCATGGCGGGTGGATATTGCGCGCACCCCCTGTAGCCCCCTGTTCCTGCCCACTCCCTGTCTGCATCAGAAGGGCGCGTCACAAGGGAAAGATAGCACGGTATCGCGCGTTCACGCGGCAAACGGGAGCGCCGCGTTACAATACCTGGTGATGCGTGTCCGGAAGCAAAACCGATGAGCATCCCCGACCCGCGCCTGGTCACCCGCGACGAGCTGTGGCGGGAACTGGAAGCGCTGCAAGGCGAGGAGCTCGATCCGGAGGTGGGCCTGTATGGGCCGGACTCCGCGTTCTGGGCCCTGGGAAGGCATTCGCTCGCGTTCCTGGGGGCGGCGCGGGCTGCGCTGCTGCAGCTGGCGCACCCCTGGGTGGCGAATGCCATCGACCAGCACTCGCGCACGCGGAGCGACCCGCTCGGGCGCTTCCGCGGGACCTTCCGCTTCGTCCTGACCATGGCCTATGGCACCCTGGATCAGGCGATGGAGGCCGCGCTGTCGGTGCACGAGATCCATGCCCGCGTGCGCGGTGAGCTAGTCGAGGTGGCTGGCTCGCACCCCCGGGGCGAACGCTACGAGGCGAACCAGATCGATGCCATGGTCTGGGTCCAGGCGACCCTCTGGGAAACCTCGGTAATGCTGTACGAGCTGATCCTTGGGCCTCTGGACGAGACTTTCAAGGAGCGCTATTACCAGGAATCCAAGCGTTTCGCGCGCCTGTTCGGCATCCCGCGGGAGGCGCTGCCGGCAGACTGGCCGGCGTTCGTCGCCTACAACCGTGCCATGTGGGATTCGCCGGTGCTGGGAGTGGGCGAGGTCGGGCGGGAGCTGGGCGATTTCCTGTTCCGGGTGCACCCGCTGCTTGCACCGTTGCTGCGACGCTACCGCCTGTTCACCGCCATGCTGATGCCGGCCCGGCTGCGCGAGGGCTTCGCGCTGCCGCCGGATACCCCGGACAACCGCCGTCGGTATGAGCGGATGCTGTGGCTGCTCCGTCAAAGCTGGCCGCACCTGCCGCGCAGGCTCCGCTACCTGCCGGTGTATCTCGAAGCACAGCGTCGCCTGCGCGGCAAGCGTGGCCCGGATCCTGTGACTGCTGTGATGAATCGGCTGATGGTCGGACGCTACCGGCTGGTGTCGTGAAGCGGCTGGATGCCGCGGCGCCGTGTATCGCAAGAGCGGCCCAGGCGGGAAGCCGGCGCCGTCCGGGAGCGAGTTGCTCCGGCCGGACGGCGGTTCGTCGAGGCACGCAGGGCGCACGCATGGCCCGGGCCAGTGACTCTCCGGCATGCCAGGGGACCAACCGGCCGAAGTGCCGCAGCACCCCGAAGCGACCGGCGGCAAGCGGGAACCCGCGTTTGCCGGTTGCGACGCGGGAAAAGGCCATGGACGGACTTTTTCAGCAGCGCCTTAGCGCCCCTTCCAGACAGGCTCGCGCTTTTCCATGAAGGCGGCGATGCCCTCCCGGGCATCCTCGGTCTCGAGCGTCTTCCCCAGCATGCCGATCAGGTAGGTGACCGCCTCGTCGAAGGGCATCAGCTCCTGCTCGTAGAACGCCTCCAGACCCAGGCGCATGGTCGCAGGGGCGAGACCGGCCAGCTCATCGACCAGCTCCAACACCGCGCCGTCCAGCTCGGCGGCGGGTACGGCGCGGTTGATCAGCCCGCAGTCAGTGGCTGCCGCCGCGTCCAGCTTGACGCCACGCATGATGAAGTCCAGCGCCGTGCGCCGCGGCATTACCCGGAACAGGCCCGCCATCACCATGTGTGGCCAGATGCCGCGCTTGATTTCCGGGGCGCTGAAGGTGGCGTGGTCGGCGGCGATGACATGCGTGGCGTTGCATACCAGTAGCAGCGCACCGGCAAGCACCGGACCCTGGACCTTGCAGATGCTGGGCTTGCACATGCGCCGCAGGCGGATGCTCAGCGCGTGGATCTCGCCGCGCTTCGGCACCGTGCTGGTGGTGTTCGGCACTTCGCTCTTGCCCATCGTGGACAGGTCGGCGCCGGCACAGAAGACGTCGCCCTCGGCCTGGATCACCACGACGCGGACCTCGGGATCCTGCCCGGCGACGTCGAAGGCGTAGATCAGCTCGTTGGTCATCACCGGGTTGATGGCGTTCTTGCGCCGCGGACGGTTGAGCGTCAACGTCATGACGTGGTCGCTGACATCGACCCGGATCGCCTCAAACACCAGCCCGTCCAGGCTCAGGCGCTCGTTGTCGGAATGCTTGCTCATCTCGTTGCTCCTCGTCTCCGCCAGGGTCGCGGGTCAAACCGGGCGCACGCCAGCCCTGCGCCACGGGTGCTCGACCTGCTTGACCACTTCCCGCATGTTCATCGCAATCTCCCGCTTACGCGGTGAGGTACTCGGGCGGGACCAGGCTACGCGGTGCCTCGATCACGCGCGCCCGCAGGTACTCACCCAGCGTCTTGGCCTGGGGGTCCATACGGCTCGAGGCGGACACGCCCTCGCCGAGCAGGCCGCGAATGTAGAAGTTGACGCCGTTGAGGTTGGGGAACTCGTAGCGCTCGATGGTGTACGGCGCCAGGTCGCGCAGCAGTTCCGCGAGCTTGTTCTCCGTGAGAAAGCTCTCCAGGAAGGCGTAGGCCTCCGGCGTGCGCCCCCACACGCCCAGGTTGGCGTTGCCGCCCTTGTCCCCGGCGCGGGTGGCGAAGATCCGCCCCAGGGGCACGCGCAGCGTCTCGCCCCCCGGCGGCTGCGCTTTCCGCGGACCGATGCGCGGCACCTCGACTTTTGGCAGGTCCAGGATCGCGCTGGGCTCGACCTCGACGGTCTCGCCGCGCACGTGCACGATCTCGCGGATCTTGTCCGCCCCCACGATGGCCGGCCAGTACGCCAGGTAGGGGCTGCCGCCGCCAGGCGGGCCGCTCAGAGTGAAGCCCGGGATGTTGGCCAGCGCAAGCTCCACCAGCTTGGCCGAAAAACGCCGGCCGACGAGGTTGCGGTCCTTCGCCACCACGCTGATGCGCAGCTGAGCGAAGGCCTCCTCGTTGGAGGGCGGGTCGGCCTTGTCCGAGCGCACCAGCTGCACAGCGACCTTCTGGAACTGGTCCTTGCCCCCCAGGGAGTTGAACAGCGTGTTCTCGACCACGCGCGCCTTCTCCTCGATGTCCAGGCCGGTCAGGATCACGGTCATGTCATTGCGATGTCCGCCCAGGGTATTCATCGACACCTTGTGGCCGACCGGCGGGCTGGACCCGCGCACACCGCTCACCGCCACCCGGTCCTCGCCCTCCTGGGCGATTTTTATGGTGTCGAAATGGGCGGTAACGTCCGGGTTGAGATACTCGGGCGTGGCGATCTCGTACATCAGCTGGGCGGTAACCGTGCCCACCGAGACGAGGCCGCCCGTGCCCGGATGCTTGGTGATTACGAAGGCGCCGTCGGGGTGCATCTCGGCCAGCGGGTAACCCACGCCGTGGTAGCTCGGCACTTCCTGGAAGAAGGAGTAGTTGCCCCCCGTGGCCTGTGCGCCGCACTCGATGATGTGGCCGGCGGCCAGCGCGCCGGCAAGGGCGTCGTAGTCGTCGCGCTTCCAGCCGAACTTCCAGGCAGCCGGGCCCATCGCCACGGCCGCATCGGTTACGCGTGGGGCAACCACGATGTCAGCGTCCCGCTCCAGCGCTTCCTTGATACCCCAGCAGCCCAGGTAGGCATTGGCAGTGACCGGCATCAGGTCGGACTGGTCCAGCGGCGTGCCCCGGTCCAGGTGGGCGAAGGTTTCGCCCGCCTGCTTGAGCTTGTCGAGGCGCGGCATCAGGTCGTCGCCCTCGATCCAGGCAACCTTCGGCGACAGGCCCAGGCGCTGCGCGATCCCCTGCAGCGCCCGGGCCATGCCCGCCGGGTTGAGCCCGCCCGCGTTGCTGACCACCTTGATGCCGCGCTCGAGACAATCGCCCATGACGTCTTCCATCTGCTTCAGGAAGGTGCCCACGTAACCCTCGCTGGGCTTCTGGGACTTCTTCCGGAACAGGATGGCCATGGTCAGCTCGGCCAGGTAGTCGCCCGTGAGCACGTCGATGGGGCCGCCGTCGATCAGCTCCCGCGCGGCCTCCAGGCGGTCACCGTAGAAGCCGCTGCAGTTGCCGATGATCAGCTTCCGCGGGTCTTGCTCAGGCATGCTTCGCTCCTTGCTGCTGCGACGCCGGGAGTGTCGGCGCCGTCCGGTTCAGCTCTCGCCCTGATCCTCGCGCAGCCACTCGGGCACATAGGCGCGCTGGAAGCCGTTGAACGGGTGCGACAGGTGGTGGTCGGGCAAGGGCATCATCTGCGCATACAGGCTGATGCCGCCGTCGACCTTGAGCGAGGCGCCGGTGGTGTAGACCGAGGCGGGCGAGAGCAGGAAGGTGATCGCGGCGCTGATCTCGCTCTCCGTGCCCAGGCGCTTCAGCGGCACCTGATGGCGTACCCCCCGGATGTGGTCGCGCATCGAGACAGCGTAGGTCTCCAGCCCGCTGGAGGCGATCACCCCGGGCAGGATGGCGTTCATGCGCACGTTGAAGCGCCCCCACTCGACCGCGGCGGTCTTGACCAGGTTTTCGACCCCGGCGCGGGCGGCGCCGGAGTGGCCCATGGTGGGCATGCCGTTGGTGATGTCGGCGAGGATGCACACGATGCTGCCGCCGTGTTCGCTCATGTACTTATTCACGGCCTCGCGGGAGACCAGGAACGTGCCCACCAGGTTGTTGCGCACCACGGTCTCGAAGCCCCTGCGCGAGATCTGTTCCAGCGGCGCGGGGAACTGGCCGCCGGCGTTGTTGACCACGCCGTCGAGGCGGCCGTGGCGCTCCAGCAGCGTGGCAATGCCGGATTGCACCGGCTCCTCCTCGCGGATGTCGAACTGCAGCCAGTCCGCCTTGCCGCCGTCAGCGGCGATCTCCGTGCTGACCTTGTCCAGCTTGTCGGGATTGCGTCCGCTGATCACAACGGTCGCGCCCAGCGAGGCCAGCTCATGGGCGGTGCAGCGGCCGATCCCCGATCCGCCGCCGGTGACCAGGATCACCTGGCCGTCGAACAGCCCTGCGCGAAACACGGATTGGAATTTCACCTGTCCAGCCTCCCGGGTTGTCGAGCGGGCGGGTGCGCACGGGCGGGCGCTCCGGACCGCTACGCTCCGGCGCGCCGCCGTGCCGAAGGGGGCCCAAGAAATTTCAATATATCAGAGGCTTGTGCGTCCGGTGCCGCCGCGGTCCGGATCCCGGTTAGCCGACTCCCGCAGACGGCGGTTGCGCTAAGCAAGCGCTTGCTTGATTATCTTGCCTGAAGTGAAGCCTAAGTGATAGCGTCTCACGCCATTCCGGGATCAGCCCGCGGTCCCGCGGGTGACCCGCCATATTCGGGAGATCCCGTCCGCCCATTCGTCCAGGAGGACTCAAGCTGGGCAGCGAGGAGCAGCGCAAGCGTTACATCAAGGATATCCTGAACGCCGGGGAGATCTGGTGCCAGGGCTTCGCCGAGTCCAGGAACGGCTCCGATCCGGGCAACGGCCAGATACGCGCGACGTGCTGGACACCGCCCGCAAGGCGTGCCGCGATGGCCGCCCCGTGCGCGAGGATCCATACGTGCGCGATCGCATGGTGCAGTGCATGGTCGAGGAGCGGACCATCCGGCAGAACCGCCGCCGCGCTCACAGGCAGAAGCGGCTGACTCCGGGGCCGGGAGCTGGCAGCGATGCTGATGAACAAGCTCATGGGCTCGGAACACATGCGCCGGCTGAGCGCCTTCGCGGTCAACCTGCAGGGCGGCAACGGGGCATTCGGCCAGACCCTGGAGTAGGTCAAGACGCGCAAGCTGTTCGGCAAGGTCATCGGCTGTCACGCCCGGCTATTCGTCCGCCGCGCCCAGTGGACCCGCCACAGCTTCGGCGACGCGGCCCACCGCCGCCACCTGGTGGCGGAATTGATGCTCTGAGCGACGCGCACCGCGGGCTCTTGGCCAGCGACCTGCGCGGAGGCGGTCTCGATGCCCCGAAAACGTGAACTGAAGCTGTCCGCGGAGCGCCTGCAGCAGCTCCTGGCTGACTATTTCCCGCACATGCAGGAGGGGCGTTTCGTGGTCGAGGAGGCGGCGCCCATGGGGGTCACCGTGCGCATGCCGTTCGACGACGCCCACCTGCGGCCCGGGGGCACGGTATCGGGGCCGTCTCTCATGGCCCTGGCCGACACCGGCATGTACCTGGCCGTTTTGGCCGTGATCGGCGAGCAACCGCTCGCCGTCACCTCCAGTCTTAATATCAATTTCCTGCGAAAGCCCCGCCCCGCGGACGTGATTGCACGCACCACGCTGCTGCACCTCGGCCGGCGACTGGCCGTGGGCGAGGTGCACATGTACTGTGAGGGCGACGGGGAGGCCGTCGCGCAGGCCACGGTGAGCTACGCGCTTCCGGCTTCCGGCTGATTTCGGCCGCGCGGGGCGGCAGCGCCAGGCGTGGGGTTCCGTTTCGCCTGACGGCGAAGCGGGCGTGCGGATGTTCGGGAGCTGAGCGGAGTCCGCAGGAGCCTGGCCGGCTGCTGCCGGCCGCCGGGGTTGGAGCAGACCCCCGCGGCCGGTCGGGCAGATGCCGGCGTACCAGTCGTAGCCCCGGTCTTCCCGGTAGCCGCCCCGTCGGCGCCCGATGTGGTCCAGGGACCTGGCCAGCTCGATGCGCATTAGGTACTTCGCCATCTTGTAGCCCAGCCTATGCTCGGCGTGCAGTCGGACTGGCGTTCCGTGGGCCACGACCGGGGTGCGGCCGTTCAGGGCAGACCCCAGCAGGGTCTGCGGGTGGCAGGCCTTGTCGCTTGCGCCGTTCCGAGGTGTCGCATTACGCATGGCGCGGGCAGCAACCCGCCGATGTCTCCGGGCTCCCTCTTGCCGGATCAGGCGTTGCGTGCCATGAGCCCGCCATCGACCGGGATCACCGCGCCGGTGACGAACGAGGCCGCGGGCAGGCACAGGCTCAGCGTCATGTGGGCCACCTCTTCCGGCTCGCCGTAGCGGCGCAGCGCCGTTCGCCGGCGGGCGTAGGTCGCCTTCTGTTGCTCGGGGATGGCCGAGGTCATGCCGGTGCGAATCGGTCCCGGGCAGATGCAGTTGACGGTAATGCCCTCTTTGCCGAGCTCGACCGCGAGCGCCCGCGTCAGGCTGGTCACGCCGCCCTTCGCCGCCGCGTAGGCGCTGTTGCGGGCGGTGGCTCCCAGCGCCTCGGTGGAGGCGACGTTGACGATCCGCGGCGCGGCGGAGCGACGTAGCCAGGGCAGCGCGGCACGCACGGTTCGCTGCTGCGCCGAGAGCAGGATGGCGAGGCACTGTTCCCAGGTAGCTTGGTAACCCGGATCATCGATCGCGGTGAATCCGGACACGCCGGCGTTGTTCACCAGGATCTCGAGACCGCCGAAATGCTCCGCTGCTTCGGCGACCACCGAGTCGATTTGCGCCGGGTCGGCCACGTCCAGGGCCCAGGCACGGGTGTTCCCGCCCCGCCCGGCCAGCTCGTCGGCGACCCGCCGCGCGCCGTCACCGTTGCGGTCTGACACCGCCACGGCGGCGCCTTCGGCGGCGAACAGGCGGGCCGTGGCTGCGCCCATGCCGCTGGCGGCGCCCGTGACCAGGACGATGGATCCGCGCAATGAACGCGGGGATGAGACTTGTGCCGGCATGCCGGGGACTCCTTCGTAGCGAATGTGCCGCTGTTGATACCGCTCCGGGGGTGGGCGGTCAATGCGGGCGCCGGACTTTCGCGTCCCGGTCGGGCGCGATCTGTCCCGGCGTCCGGACTCATCCGAATCGTTGTCCCCGGTCAAGGAGGTCATTCCCGTGCGCGGCTAGCCTCACAGCGGAAGGAACGGGAGGTGTTGCACATGGTCGGGGCAGGCAAGGCGTTCATTCTGCGGGCGGCCGCCTATACCGCAGTAAGCGGTGTTGCCCGTCGGTCGTGTGGCGCAACCACGCTCGCTCCTCGCGGCTTGCCACGACGGCACAGGCAGCCGCTGGGACTCGCCCGGACGCTCGCGCAGACCGGAGCCCCCATGAACGTGCCGCCGGACGGCTACCCGCGGGCCGCGACGGCGGGACACGCCGACGACGGGCTCGACATCGCCGTCGGCATGTTCCGCGAGGCGCAGGGCGTGGCCGACATCTGCCGCGATCCGCGCGTGTCCCTGACGGTCAACGGCGGGAGGCACGCCTGGAACCGCATCCAGGGCCCGTCGATGAGTGGTTGTGCCGGAATCATGACGCCGGCGAAGCAGCGGGATCGCGCGAACGAGCCGATGCGGGCAGAGTTTCAGCAGCTGGGGGGTTCGGCGGCGGATCCGTCGATGCAGGCGAAGCGGGCGGCCTCCCGCATCCCCCCGGAAGTCGTCTCGATGCCCGACTACCCGCGCCGGTCGGGCGATCGCGAGCTGGTGCGAGCATGAAGCCTGGGCGCCAGCACCTCGAGCGCCTGTGGAGGGCGCCTACCGCCAGTGATCTGCGCTTCGGGGCAGAGCAGCTGACCTGGCAGCCGACCGACGTGCGGCGCTACCTGGAGCACAGCATCGCGCACGGAACGCCCCTGGCCACCGCGGTCCGGCTGCGCATGCGCGGCGAGATCCGGCTGGGTCGGTGGCGCCCGTTCACCGCCGAGCAGGTCATCTGCAGCGACCGGGGCATGGTGTGGTGCGCTGCCACCCGGGTGGCCGGCCTGGGCCTCGGCGGCTGCGACAGCATCCTGGACGCGGAAGGCGCGATGTGCTGGCGCTTGCTCGGCCTGCTGCCCGTGGTCCGGCGCAGGGGACCCGACATCACTCGCTCCGCGGCCGGACGCATGCAGGCGGAGCACGTGTGGCTGCCCTCGGCGCTGTGCGCGCGGAAGGTGGTCTGGTCGGCGCGCGGACCCGGGCGGATCCGCGCCGTGTTTCCCGTCCTCGGTCACCCGGGCGCGGTAGAGCTGGAGGTGGATCGCGATGGGAGGCTGAGACGCCTGCACATGCAGCGATGGGGTGCGCCGGCCAACTCGCCTTTCAGCTACCTGGATTTCGGCGCCGTGGCCGAGAAGGAGCGCACCTTCTCCGGGTACACAATTCCCTCGCGGCTGCGCGTCGGCTGGTACCCGGGCAGTGAGCGCTTCGAGCACGAGGGAGAGTTTCTCCGGGTGACCGTCGAAAATGCCGCCTTCCGCTAGCCCCGGCACCCGCGCAGGCAGCGTGCGTGCCGGCGACCGGGTGACCCAGAACCGGGGCGATCTGCGATACGATGTAGGCCGTCCAGCGCGTGCCGGACGTCAACGCCGACCCGTAGGCAAGGAGGAGACATGCCCACCAGGCGAGTGGTCACCGGCAACGATGCCCGCGGCAAGTCGTATTTCGTGTTTGACGGACCGACGCCGGGGCATCTCGACGCCGGCGTATTCCAGACGGACGAGATCTGGGTGGACGATCCGGCGCAACCGGACCCGGACGCTCGGCGTGATCCCGTCGACGTCCATCGCCATCACCTGATGCCGCCCGTGGGCGGCTCGACGGTTCGGATCTTCACGTTCCCGCCACAGGCAGAGATGTCGGAGATCACCCCGGAGCTGGTCGAACGCGTCCGTGCCCGCTTCGATACCGGGGACGCCATGGAGGAGGACAATCCCGGCATGCACACCACGCCCACGATCGACTACGGCATCATCCTGTCGGGTGAGATCGACCTGGAGGTGGATGCCGGGGAAGTGCACCTGCAGGCTGGGGACGTGGTGGTCCAGCGGGCCACGCGCCATGCCTGGCGCAATCGCGGTGACCGGCTCTGCAACGTCGCGTTCATCCTGATCAGCAGCCCCAACTACCGCTGAGTCGTACATGGCCCGCGAGCCGCAGAACCAGCTTCCGGGGGGCGGGAAACGATCTACCCGGTGACCACCGGCAAGGTCCTGGAACGCGGCGTGAGCAACCTGTCCCGTGGCCTCCCCGACTTCCCGGTTCCGCAACGGCCCGCCGAGCTTCCGGCCGAGGCGGTCCGGGATGGCCCCGCAACCAGCGGGATTCGCGGCCGGCCAGCGTCTGGTCCGGTTCTGCGTGGGTAACAAAGGCCGGACGCAAGACAGGGCTGGCCGCCGCCGTGCATGTAGCTTGTCACTTGGGCGGCGGAGGCGGCGGCGGATATGCTGTGGGCCCGTAGTAGCGCGTGCCCGGAACCAGGTTCCCCTTGGCGTACATGCACTGGGCGTAAGCGATGTCGTAGCGTCGCTGCAGCGAGCTTGCGGCGATGTCGGCATTGCTGGCGCCGATCATGGTGCCGAGGACCATGCCGGTCGCGGCTCCGGCGCCGGTGGCGTCGTGCCGTCCGGAGCTGAGCGCTCCGACAGCAGCCCCGGCGGCCGCTCCCACGGCGGCACCGGCGGCGACGTTCCGGGCCGCCGCCTGGGACGGCTCCTCTCCGATGCTGGCGAGGGCGTACTGGCGGCACTCCCGATCCTCGCGGACGAAGACCGAGAAGGGCTTGCCGGGGGCCGGCATCACGGCGATATTCGGGCCCGTGGGCACGGAGGCACAGCCCGTGAAGACAGGCAGGCCCAGGAGCAACAGCCATGGGATTCGGCGGTGGCGCATCACGGCTGTCCCTGCGGCGGCGGCGTGGCATTCTCGGGCGAGCCGCCGGACGGGCTGGCGGGGACCTTCTGCCAGCCGCCCGGGCACTCGCTGACATAGGGGTAGTAGCTCTGCGATCCCGGACAGTAGTACCAGTACTGCGGCGGCGGCGGGGCCGAGGGCTCGTTGACTATCGCTGCCGGCGGCGCCGGTTCCACCACCACGGTCGGATAGGGGTAGATGGGGGCCGGATACAGGTACCAGGAGGTTCCCACGATCCACCACCAGCCGAAGTAGGGCCCGTACCAGCCCTGGTACCAGTGACCACGGTGCCAGTAGCGGGGCACGGGGCGCGAGTGATAGTGCACCGGAGAGCCGTGGTACGGGTAAATGAACCGGAAGCGGGTGTCGCGCCGGACCGGCGGGCGGACATTCCGCGCCGGCGGGTGGGCATTTCCGGGTTTGCGCCGGGGCTTGCGGGACTTCTGCCGCTGGTCGTGGTCGCGGGCAGGCTGGGCCCAGGCCTGGCTTCCGGGTGCCGTGACGATGCTCCCGCCCAGCAGAGTGACAGTGGCGAACAGGGCCGCGGCCAGCATGACTGGCATGCGCCCCCTTCGGCCGGCGCCCGGCCGATCGTGGCCCGGCACGATGTCCTTGTGATGCATGGCTCCATAGCTCCTGGAGACGACCCCGGCGGGCCGTTGTCTGGCGAAATTATAGGCCCGCCGGACGGGCGCTAAGGGTGATTTTTGTAACGATTTGCCAGGAAACCCGCTGTTCGTGGCCTCCGCTTGATCCGGGTCAAGGGTACGTCGCCGCACCCGGCGGCGGATGGGTCGTCCCAAGGGGCCGGGAGTGATCCGGCAGGGCCTGCACCGGCTGCACCGCGAGCCGCTGCTCGCGGCCCTGCTGGTCATGCTCGGCGGCCTCCTGGCATGGCGCCCCGAAAACGCGTTGCGGGTGCCGCAGCTGGTCGACTGGCACACGCTGGCAGCCCTGGCCGGGCTGTTCGTGCTGAGCCGCGGCCTGGAACGAAGCGGCTATCCGTTGCTGCTGGGACGCGCCATCACTGTGCGGGTGCCCGGGCAGCGGCGCGTAGCGGCCCTGCTGGTGCTGCTTTCGGCCGCGCTCGCGGCGGTGGTCACCAACGACGTAGCGCTGTTCATCGTGGTGCCACTCACGCTGGGGATGCGGGGCCGCGGCGATCTGCCGGTAGGACGGCTGGTGGTTTTCGAAGCGCTGGCGGTGAACGCCGGCTCGGCGCTCAGCCCCGTCGGCAATCCCCAGAATCTCTTCCTGTGGCAGGCGTCCGGCGCGAGCTTCGGGGAATTCGCGCGGTGGATGCTGCCGTTCGGCGGCGTGATGCTGGCGCTGGTGCTGGTGGCAGTCCTGCCGGCGTTTGCGTCCGGGGCACCGGCCGCGGCAAGGGACGATGGCGCGCCGTCACTCGATCGGCGGCTGCTGGCCGCCTCGCTCGCGCTCTATCCACTGTTCGTGGTCGCCACGGACAGTGGTCACGCGATCCCTGCCGCGGGCTTCGTGCTGATGCTCTACCTGCTGGCCTTCCCGGTGATTCCGGCCGGCTTGGACTGGGCTCTGCTCACGATCATCGGGCTGATGTTCGCGGACCTGCGACTGCTGGCGGAGGTGCCGGCCGTGGGGGAGGCGATTCGCGCCGGGATTCGGTCTCCGGGGGGAGTGTTCGGCACCGCGGCAGCGACGTCACAGCTGCTGTCGAACGTGCCGGCGGCAATCCTGGTGCAGCGATTCACGCCGGACTGGCGCGCGCTGGCCTGGGGCGCGAACGCCGGCGGCTACGGCCTCGTGGTCGGATCGCTTGCAAACCTGATCGCCCTGCGGCTGGCGGCCGAGCGCGGGCTGTGGCGAGAGTTCCATCGCTGGTCCCTGCCGATGCTGGCCGCAGCCGCGGCGGTGGGGTACGCCCTACTGGCGCTGATACGCTGAAGGGGACCGCCGGGCGGCCGTGCGGCCGCCCGGCGGTCCGACTCCTCGCTCAGGCGCCCTCGGCGCCCACGATGCAGACGCTGCAGACGTTGGAGAAGGGGGCCCCGCCCAGGTTGTGGGTGAGACCCAGCTTCGGATCGGAGAGCTGGCGCTCGCCGGCCCGGCCCTGCAGCTGCAGGTACATCTCGTAGAGCATGCGCAGGCCCGACGCCCCGATCGGGTGCCCGAAGCACTTGAGGCCGCCGTCGATCTGGCAGGGCACGCCGCCGTCGGCGTCGTAGAAGCCGTCCATGACGTCCGTGACCGCGCCGCCCTCGGGCGAGATGAACAGGTCCTCCATGGTCACCAGTTCGGTGATGGAGAAGCAGTCGTGCACCTCCATCATGGAGATCCGCTCGCGCGGCTTCGTGACCCCTGCCTCCTCGTAGGCCTTCTTGGCCGCGATGCGCGCGGTGTGGAAGTAGCTGCCGTCCCAGGAGTTGTGCGAGGCCTCCAGGCCGTTGGACAGCGAGAGCTGCAGGGCCTTGACCGTGACCAAGTCACTCTTGCCCAGCGAGCGGGCGATCTCCGGGGTGGTCACGATGGCCGCGGCGGCCCCGTCGGAGACCCCGCAGCAGTCGAACAGCCCCAGCGGCTCGGCGATGATGGGGGCGTTGATTGCCTGGTCCTCGGTGATCTTCTTGCGCAGGTGCGCCTTGGGGTTGATCGAGCCGTTGGCGTGGCTCTTCACCGAAACGTGCGCCATGGCCCGCTTGAGATCGTCCTTGTTGACGCCGTGCTTGGCGCGGTAGGCCGAGGCCAGCTGGGCGAAGTTGCCCGGGGCCGAGCCGTTGAAGCCGATCTGGGGCTGCAGGGTGCCGCGGCTGCCGGCCGGCAGGCCGCCGTAGCCGGTATCCTTGAGCTTCTCCACGCCCAGCGCCAGCGCGATGTCGCAGGCGCCGGCCGCGACCGCGTACACGGCGCCGCGGAAGGCGTCCGAGCCGGAGGCGCAGAAGTTCTCCACGCGCGTGACCGGGATGTTGGGCAGGCGCAGGGTGGTGGAAAGCGGCGTGCCGCCCTTGCCCACGCTCTGCTCGTCGACGTGGGTGGAGAACCATGCGGCCTCGATCTGGTCGGTCTCGATGCCCGCGTCCTGCAGGGCCTCGATGTAGGCCTCCACCATCAGCTCCTCGGCGCCGCTCTCCCAGCGCTCGCCGAACTTCGAGCAGCCCATGCCCAGGACCGCGACCTTGTCTTTGATGCCAGTAGCCATGCTCGTCTCCTCGCGCGGTCAGGCCGCGCCGGTATCGGGGATCGCTTTCCAGAAATACTTGCGGAAGCCGCGC
>Ga0102962_1000191_pt1 | contig 35553 bp, 30 predicted proteins | sample SalPonF2_C_D2_MG_FD_84519 | JGI IMG/M metagenome (GOLD analysis project Ga0102962, IMG submission 84519) | Salt pond soil microbial communities from South San Francisco under conditions of wetland restoration - Salt Pond MetaG SF2_C_D2_MG ...
GATCTCGGCCATCGCCCCCGGCTCGCTCAGGCGCCGCTTGATTTGGCTCTGTGACTCCATGCCGCCACTGTAGACGGCGACGATGAACTTGTCCAGCGGGAATTATGGGTCAGGGGCAGCCCTAGCCGCGCCGCGCTCCGGGCGCCCGATGCGATCCGGTATACTTACAGGGAATCCCGTGCGGCGGTTGCCGTTTACGCTCCCGCGCAGCCCGCGACGATATCATTCAAATCCCAACTCTTGGAGAGCATGCGATGACGGATAGCTTCAAGGCACACTCGAGCCTTAAGGTCGGTTCCAAGGATTACGAAATCTATCGGCTCGCCGCGCTCAAGGATCACTACCCCGTTGACCGGCTGCCCTACTCGCTGAAGATCCTGCTCGAGAACCTGCTGCGCCGCGAGGACGGCGTCAACGTCACCGCCGACGACGTCAAGGCCCTGGCGCAGTGGGATCCCAAGGCGGAACCCGACAAGGAAATCGCATTTTCCCCGGCGCGCGTGGTGCTACAGGACTTTACCGGCGTACCCGCCGTGGTCGACCTCGCCGCCATGCGCGACGCTATGAAAAACCTGGGCGGCGCGCCCGACAAGATCAACCCGCTGTCGCCCGCCGAGCTGGTCATCGACCACTCCGTGCAGGTCGATAAATTCGGCAGCGCAGACGCGTTCGACCTCAACGCCAAGATTGAATTCCAGCGCAACAAGGAGCGCTACGCCTTCCTGCGCTGGGGACAGACCGCGTTCAAGAATTTCAAAGTGGTGCCGCCGGACACCGGCATCGTGCATCAGGTCAACCTGGAATACCTGGGGCGTGTGGTCTTCACCAAAGACGACGGGGGCCGGGCGCAGGCCTATCCGGACACCCTGGTGGGCACCGACTCCCATACCACTATGATCAATGGCCTGGGCGTGCTCGGCTGGGGCGTGGGCGGCATCGAGGCGGAAGCGGCCATGCTGGGCCAGCCCATCACCATGCTCATCCCGCAGGTGGTCGGCTTCAAGCTCCACGGCAAGCTTGCGGAAGGGGCTACCGCGACCGATCTGGTTCTTACCGTGACCCAGATGCTGCGCCAGCACGGCGTAGTGGGCAAGTTCGTTGAGTTCTTCGGCGACGGGCTGAACAATTTGCCGCTCGCCGACCGCGCCACCATCGCCAATATGTCCCCCGAGTACGGCGCGACCTGCGGCATCTTCCCGATCGACGGCGAGACCATCAACTACCTGCGCCTCACCGGTCGCCCGCAGGAGCAGATAGAACTGGTCGAAGCCTACGCCAAGGCGCAGGGGCTGTGGCGCGAGGAAGGCCAGGCCGATGCGGCCTACTCCAGCGTGCTGGAGCTGGACCTGGGCAGCGTGCAGCCCAGCCTGGCCGGGCCCAAGCGCCCGCAGGACCGGATTGTGCTGGGGGACATGGCCAAGGCTTATCGCAAGGCGGCCAAGCCGTTGGTCGAAGAGCGGCTGCAGGCGGACAACGGCGAGGCGGCTTTTGAAGGCGAAGGCGGCAGTACAGCCGTGGGCATGGCCGGCGCGGACGGCGCCGCCAAGGTCAGCCTCGACGGCCAGGAATTCGAGCTGCGCGACGGCGCGGTGGTGATTGCCGCCATTACCAGCTGCACCAACACCTCCAATCCCGCCGTCATGGTGGGCGCGGGGCTGCTGGCGCGCAAGGCGCGCGAGAAAGGGCTCAAGGTCAAGCCCTGGGTCAAGACCTCGCTTGCACCGGGCTCCAAGGTGGTCACGGAGTATCTGACAAAAGCCGGGCTCATGCCGGAGCTGCAGGCCATGGGCTACGACCTGGTCGGCTACGGGTGCACCACCTGCATCGGCAACTCGGGCCCGCTGCCGGAGGCGATTTCGGATGCCATCAACCAGAACGAGCTGATCGCTGCGTCCGTGCTCTCCGGCAACCGCAACTTCGAAGGCCGCATCCACCCGGACGTGCGCATGAACTTCCTTGCGTCGCCGCCGCTGGTGGTCGCTTTTGCCCTCGCGGGCACGGTGGACATCGACCTCACGCACGACCCCATCGGCCAGGGCAAAAACGGCGAGGACGTCTATCTGCGCGACCTGTGGCCGTCGCAAAAGGAAATCCAGGATACGATCGCCCAGGCTGTGAGCTCGGACATGTTCAAAAAGAGCTACGGCGAAGTCTTCAAAGGGGACGAGCGCTGGAACCAGCTCGACGTGCCCAAGGGCGAGCTCTACGACTGGGACCCGGCGTCCACCTACGTCGCCAACCCGCCCTACTTCCAGGGCATGACCATGGAGACCGCCGAACTCGCCGACATTCAGGGAGCACGCTGCCTGGCGCTGCTCGGCGACAGCATCACCACCGACCACATCTCGCCAGCCGGCTCCATCAAGCCCGACAGCCCGGCCGGCAGGTATCTCATCGAGCGCGGCGTGGAGCCTCACGACTTCAATTCCTACGGCTCTCGCCGCGGCAACCATGAGGTGATGATGCGCGGCACCTTCGCCAATATCCGCATCCGCAACCAACTGGTGCCCGGTGTCGAAGGCGGTTACACCGTCCACATCCCCAGCGGCGAGCAGATGAGCATCTACGATGCCGCCATGCGCTACCAAGAGGGGCAAACCCCGCTTGTGGTCGTGGCCGGCAAAGAGTACGGCACCGGCTCCAGCCGCGACTGGGCGGCCAAAGGCACCCTGCTGCTGGGCGTCAAGGCGGTCATCGCGCAAAGCTTCGAGCGCATCCACCGTTCCAACCTGGTGGGCATGGGCGTGTTGCCGCTGCAGTTCCAGCAGGGTGACAGCGCCGACGAGCTGGGGCTTGATGGCCGCGAAACCTTCGATATCCGGGGATTAGGGCCCGGCGTGCGCGAAGTGGAGGTGATTGCCCACGGCGAGGCCGGTGACAAACGCTTCAAGGCGCGCGTTCGCATCGACACGCCCAAAGAGTGGGATTACTACCAGCACGGCGGCATCCTGCAGTACGTGTTGCGCGAGCTGGCGCAGCAGGGCTAACGGCCGCGCGGCCGCGCGATAACGAAAGGCCCCGCAGCACGCGGGGCCTTTCCCGCCCCACAGCCCGCGATGACCCGCAACTGCCTGCCACAGCAGCTCGTCGCCGCGCTTGCGGCACGACCGACGACCGTTGCCCTGACGGGTGCCGGTATCTCCGCGGAAAGCGGCGTCCGCACCTTCCGCGACGCGCAGACCGGGCTGTGGACCCGCTACCGACCCGAACAACTGGCCAGTCCCGACGCCTTCGAACGCGATCCGCGCCTGGTCTGGCGCTGGTATCAATGGCGCCGCCGAACGATCGCGGCGGCCGAACCCAACGCCGGCCACCGCGCGCTGGTGGAGCTGGAAAAAGCCCTGGACTCCTTCACTTTAATCACGCAGAACGTGGACGGGCTGCATCGGCGTGCCGGCAGCCGGAACGTCATTCATCTGCACGGAGACCTGTGCAGCAACCGCTGCCAGCGTTGCGCGGCGCCGTCGGCGCACGAGGACAACGAAACGGTGCGGCCCCCGCGCTGCACCCGCTGCGGCGGGCTTATGCGTCCGGCCGTCGTCTGGTTCGGCGAACCCCTGCCCGCTTCGGCTCTCTCAGCCGCCGCCGAACGGATCGCCGGCGCCGAGCTGGTGCTCGTCATCGGCACCTCCGCCCAGGTCTATCCCGCCGCGGCCTTGGCGGAACAGGCAGTCGCCCAGGGCAGTATGGTGGCGGAGATCAACCCGGCCCGTACGCCGCTGTCCGCCAAGGTGCGCTGGCGGCTCGACCTTGCCGCCGCCGAAGCGCTCCCCCGCCTGGCCGCAGTACCGCGCCGCCCTTCGGCGCGATAGCCCTCGACGCCCGCGTACGCCCGCGCTTACTATGCCGTCATGCCCCTGGGAAAGCGGGCGCCCATCGGGAAAGTCGACGCATGGCCTTGTTGTCAGGCAACAGATTGTTCAGCACGGTAGCCAAGCGTACGCTCGGCTCCGCAAGCAGCCTGTCATTAAGCTTTTGTCGCCGGCGAACATCGGCGGCGACGCCCTGCCGGCGCTCACTGTGCGGCGTATGCAACCACTCCGCTCTCGAACGCTCCGGCGCAATTTTGCGCTCAAAAGCAAAAATCTAGGGGGATTTCTTCATGCGGCGCGTGATTTTCAATCAAAAGGGCGGCGTGGGCAAAACCACCATCGTGTGCAACCTGGCGGCGATCGCCGCCGCCAGCGGCCTGCGCACCCTGGTAGTCGACCTGGACGCGCAATGCAACGCCAGCCAGTACCTGCTCAGCTCGCGCCACATCCAGGCGCAGTCGAGCAGCGCGGATTTCTTCGAGTCGACGCTGAGCTTTCGCTTGCAACAGCCCGATTTCTCGGAATTCGTGACGGAGACTCCATTCGACAACCTTTCCCTTGTCGCGGGGCATCCCGACCTGGAGCATTTGCAGGGCAAACTGGAATCACGGCACAAGATCTACAAGCTGGGACAGGCGCTGGCGCGCACCGCCGACTTCGACGCCGTCTACATTGACACCCCGCCTGCGCTCAACTTCTATAGCCGCGCTGCGCTGGTGGCCGCCGAGCGCGTGCTGGTTCCCTTCGATTGCGACGACTTTGCGCGTCAGGCCCTGTACACGCTGCTGGACAACATTGAGGAAATCCGCAGCGACCACAATGAGGAGCTGGAGCTGGAAGGCATTGCGGTCAACCAGTTCCAGCAGCGTGCCCGCCTGCCCCGCCGCCTGGTCGAGGAGCTGGTGGCCGAAGGACATCCCTTGCTGCGCACGCATCTGCCCGCATCGGTGGCAGTCAAGGAGTCGCACGAGCGCTCGCTGCCGCTGATCCATATCAACCCCCGGCACAAGATCACCCAAGCTTTCCAGGCACTTTATGATGAGCTCGGGCGGCGCGGCTGACAGCGCCGGGCCGAAGCCCGCCTCGCGAACTATGCTTAGCGCATGATTGCTGCTGTGGTTTCGAAAATGCGCCCGGCGTTAGCGTCGCTGCTGATGCTGCTGTCGGCGCTGACGCTCGCGCACGCCGCCGCGCCGGGCGCCGCGGGCGGCGATCAAGCTGCACTCATCAGCATAGACGGCCCGATCGGGCCCGCGACCAGCCGCTACGTGAAAGACAGCCTGGAACGAGCCCAGGAACGGCACATGCAGTTCGTCATTCTGAGGCTGGATACGCCGGGCGGTCTGGGCTCGTCCATGCGCGATATCGTCAAGGCCGTGCTCGCGAGTCCGCTGCCGGTCATCGGCTTCGTCGCGCCCTCGGGCGCGCGCGCCGCCAGCGCCGGCACTTATATCCTGTATGCATGTGCCCTGGCCGCAATGGCACCGGCTACCAATGTAGGCGCCGCAACCCCGGTGTCCATCGGCGGGGACGGCTCATCGGGCGGGTCTTCCTCCAAAAAACAGGGTGAATCAGGGCGCAATGCGCCCGCCTCCAGCGCCACGGCAGAGCGGCGCAAAGTCGTCAACGACGCGGTGGCCTACATCCGCAGTCTGGCGGAGCGCCATGGCCGCAATGCGGACTGGGCGGAGCGCGCGGTGCGCCAGGGCGTGAGCCTGAGCGCCAAGGAAGCGCTGAACAAGCACGTGATCGACCTCATGGCGCCCGATATCCCCGGTCTCTTGGATGCCCTGGACGGACGTAAGGTGCAAGCGCACAAGCGCGAGGTCACTCTGCATACACAGCACATGCGGATCGTGCGCATGCAGCCCGGTTGGCGTACGCAGGTGCTGAGCGTGATCACCAACCCCACCATTGCCTACAGCCTGATGCTGGCCGGCATCCTCGGCTTGGGGTTGGAATTCGTCGTCCCAGGCACCTTCGTTCCCGGCACGGTGGGCATCATCTGCCTATTGGTGGCACTGTATGCGTTTCAGATCCTGCCGGTGAACTATGCCGGGTTGGGATTGATCGCGGTGGGGATCGGGCTGATGGTGGCCGAGGCGCTGGTGCCGACGTTCGGCGCACTGGGCATCGGCGGCGTCGTCGCGTTCGTCACCGGATCGGTCATGCTCATGGACACCAGTGTGCCGGGCTATCAGGTATCGATGGGGGTGATTGCGGGTATAGCGATTGCCGCCGCGCTGGCCCTGGCAGCCTTGATCGCGGTGCTTTGGCGCTCGCGGCGCACGCCGCCCGCCACCGGCGGCAGGCACATGATCGGTACCCGGGCGACAGCGCTGGAGGACATCGCGGCTGAAGGCTGGGTACGGGCTCACGGTGAGCGCTGGCGGGCCCGGGTGCACCAGCCCGTGCGCGCCGGCCAAACGTTGAAAGTGGTGGATATGGAAGGCCTCACCCTGTGGGTGGAGCCGGACGAAAACGGGGGGTAATCATGTTCTTAGAAGCCATTGGGGTCGTCGTTTTCCTGCTTTTGGTGCTGATTGCCAGCGCCATCAAAATTCTCAACGAATACGAGCGTGGCGTGGTGTTTACTTTGGGCCGCTTCGCGGGCGCCAAGGGGCCGGGGCTCATTATCCTTATCCCCGTCGTACAAACCATGCGCAAAGTGGATTTGCGCGTGGTGGTCATGGATGTACCGCCACAGGATGTGATCTCGCGGGACAATGTGTCCGTCAAAGTCAACGCTGTGGTCTATTTCCGCGTCGTGGATCCGGGCAACGCCACGCTGGAGGTGGAGAATTACTTCGAGGCCACCAGCCAGCTCGCCCAGACCACGCTACGCTCGGTCCTCGGGCAGCACGATCTGGATGAAATGCTCACCGAGCGCGACAAGCTCAACCAGGATATTCAGGATATCCTGGATACGCAGACCGAATCCTGGGGCATCAAGGTGAGCAACGTCGAGATCAAGCGCGTGGATGTGGACGAGAGCATCATCCGCGCCATCGCGCGCCAAGCCGAGGCCGAACGCCAGCGCCGCGCCAAAGTGATCGCCGCGGAAGGCGAACTGCAGGCGTCAGAGAAGCTGCGCCAGGCGGCCGAGATGCTCTCGCGCGAGCCTCAGGCGATCCAGCTGCGCTATCTGCAGACCCTGATCGATGTGGCCGGCGACAAGAGCTCGACCATCATCTTCCCCTTGCCCCTGGACCTGTTGGAGCCGTTAATGGGCAAGGGGCGAAAGCCCTCGGCGCCGTCAGAGGAACCGGAACAAGGGTCTTAGCGCCCCTTTCTAACCGAGCCATGTGACCACCAGCGGCGCGGCGCTCGGCGGGGTTTAGCCCTCGCGTTCGATGCGCCGCCACTCCTCGCGCAGGCGCTTGACCGACACCGGGCCGCGCGCCTTGAGCTCCTGGGCGAACAGCGATACGCGCAGCTCCTGCAAACGCCAGCCGAACCCCGCCACGGCGGGCTCAACCGGGCGACTCGCCCTGCGCCGCGCCCGCCAGGCGCCGACCAGGGGCCGCAACGCCTCGACCAGCTCCACATCACGCTGCGGATTGGCACGCGCGCGCTCCAGCCGCAGTTGGACGGCGCGTAGATAGAGCGCCAGCCTGGACCAAGCATCGGCCGGCGTGGCCGTGACGAAGCCCGGGTAGACTAGCTCGCCAATCTGCTCTTCGATGTCCTCGCGCGTCGGCGACAGCCAGCGGCCGCCCTCCAGCGCACGCCTGATCGCGGAGAGGCGCTGCAGCAATAGCTCCACGTCGTCGGCGAGTTGCATCGCCTTGCCCACAAGCTCGGCCCGTGCACGCTCGGCGCGCGCCTCGAACTCAGCGCGTGTGCGGATCATGGGATCCGCGCCCAGGAACAGCCGATTCGCCGCTGCCGTCAGCAGTTCCCGTGCCAGCTCGCCGCCGGCGTCGACCATGGCGTAGCGCAGCACCAGCTCGCGGCGCTTGCCCACCTCTTTACGCACGTAGCGGCACTGCTCCGAGGCCGTGTGCAAGAACAGCGAACGAACCCCGGCCGGGTGGTGAGCCGCGGCATCCTGGGGGTTGTCGAACAGGCGCAACGCCACGCCTTCGGCCTCCGCCACCAGCGCCGGATAGCCGTACAGGACGCGTCCCTCGGAGGCCACGCGCCGGCGCTGCGGCAAATCGTCAAAATTCCAGCATGTCAGGTCCGTGCGCTCCCACGCCTCCAGGTTTAGTTCGCGGAAATGGCGCTTTGCCGCCGCACCCAGTTCCCGGCGCAACGCCTCCAGGTCACCCCCCTCGCCCAAGACCTGCCCCTGGTCGTCGAGCACGCGGAAGTTCATGTGCAAATAAGCAGGCAGTTTGGCGGTGTCGAAATCGGATTCGCTGACCGTGACGCCGGTCATGGCCTGCAGTCGTCCCGCCAGCGCGTTGCCTAGCCGCCCGCGGCGGAATTCCAGCGCTTCGCGGCAGGCGCGGGCGAACTCCGGGGCCGGGACAAAGTGGCGGCGCAGGCGCTTGGGCAGAGAGCGGATCAGCGCCTCGATCTTGTCTTGGACCATACCAGGCACCAGCCATTCGAACGGCGCGCGGTCGAGCTGGCGCAGCTGACGCAGCGCCACCACAACGGTTACGCCGTCATGTTGCGTGCCGGGCTCGAGTTCGTAGCGAAGGGGCAAACGCAAGCCGTCGTAGTCAATGGCATCCGGGAAGTCACGCTCGTGCGGCAATGCGTCGTCGGCGCGCAGCAGATCCTCGCGAGCCATGTACAGCAGGGACGGCGCTTGGCGCTCGGCTTGCCGCCGCCAGGCCTCGAAGGCACGAGCGTGAGTGATCTCAGACGGGATGCGCCGGTCGTAGAAGGCGAAAATCTCGTCCTCGTGGGCCAACAGGTCGGTGCGCCGCGCCTTGGCCTCCAACGCCTCTATGTCCGCCGCCAGTGCCTGATTGTGTGCGAGAAACTGACCGCGCGTATCCAGCTCGCCGCGCACCAGGGCCTGACGGATGAACATGTCCCGGGCCGCTGCCGCATCGACCGAGGCGTAGTGTATGCGCCGGCTGAACAGGGCCAGCCCGAAAAGGGAAACGCGCTCGACGGCCGTCACCCGTCCTCGGCTGCGATCCCATTCCGGTTCGGAGTACTCGTGCGCCACCAGATGGGGCGCCACACGCTCCACCCACTGGGGTCTGATCTTAGCGTTGGTGCGCGCGAACACGCGTGAGGTCCTGACCAGCTCCGCCGTCATGACCCACGGTGGCGCCTTTTTGAACAACACCGATCCCGGAAAGAGATGAAAGCGCCGGCCCCGCGGACCCTGATATTCATAGCGCTCGCCACGCAACCCAATACGGTCCACCAGCCCCGTCAGCAGGGCCTGGTGGATATCGTTGTAAGCCGCGTCCACGTCCCGAAGCTGCGGCTCCGGTGCCACGTCCAGCACCTCGCACAACTGTTCGTAAACAGCCTCCCATTCCCGCATGCGCAGGTAGGACACGCCATTTTCGCGGCAAAGCGCGCGCGCGCCGGTGCGCGAACTCTCTCTGAGCCAGCGCTGATAGTCGTTCCACATCAGACACAGCGAGAGGAAATCGGAGCTGGGATGGCGCCAGGGCGGGGCGTCGCCGCCCGACTCGCGCCGCGTGGGGTCGAGCTCGCGGGGATCCGGCACGCTGAGCCCCGCGGCGAGCACGAGCACGGCGTGACGGTTGGGTCGCTCCCGAGCGGCGAGCGCAATGCGGCCGATACGGGGATCGAGCGGCAACGGCGCCAGCTCACGGCCCAGCGGCGTGAGCTCGTGCGAGCGCTCGATCGCACCCAACATCTGCAGGAGGCGGTAACCGTCGGCCACAAAGCGCCGCTCCGGCGGGTCCATGAAAGGAAATTCGCTGACCTCCCCCAGCCCGAGATGGCGCATTTGCAGGATCACGCCCGCCAGGTTCGCACGCTGGATCTCCGGCGTGGGATATGGCGGGCGCGCAAGGTAGTCGTCTTCGCCATAGAGCCGGATGCACACGCCCGGCCCCAGACGCCCGCACCGGCCCGCACGCTGGTCCGCCGACGAGCGCGCCACGGGTTCGATCAGCAGGCGCTGCACACCGCTGGACTGGCTGTAGCGGTTGATGCGCGCCTCGCCGCCGTCGACGACATAGCGGATTCCGGGCACGGTGAGCGATGTTTCGGCCACATTGGTCGCCAGCACCACACGCCTGCGCCCGGCGTTGGGCGAGAAGATGCGGTCCTGCTGCGACGCGGGCAGGCGCCCGTACAGCGGCAGCACATCCACGTCGTCCGGCTGGCGGCGCCTCAGCGCCTGCGCCACGTCCCGGATCTGGCGCTGACCGGCCAGAAACACCAGCGTGTCGCCGCGGCCCTCGCGCCAGAGTTCGTCCAGGGCCTCCGCGACCGCGGGCTCCAGGTCGCGCCGGCTGCCGTCGTCGCCCTCGAGCGGGCGATAACGCACCTCCACCGGAAACGTGCGCCCGCTCACCTCCACTACCGGAGCGTTCTCAAAGTGGCGCGCGAAGCTGTGAGGGTCAATTGTGGCCGAGGTGATGAGGAGCTTCAGATCTGGCCGGCGTGGCAGCAACCGTTTGAGGTAGCCGAGCAGGAAATCGACGTTGAGGCTGCGCTCGTGGGCCTCGTCCAGGATGAGCGTGTCGTAGGCAAGCAGATCCGGATCGCCCTGGATTTCGGCGAGCAGTACCCCGTCGGTCATGAGCTTGATCAGGTTGTCGGCACCGGTGAGGTCCTGAAAACGGACCTTGCAGCCCACCAGCCGTGAGGCATCCAGCTCCTCGCCGATACGCCGTGCAACGCTGCGCGCAGCCAGTCGCCGCGGCTGGGTATGTCCGATAAGCCCGCTTACGCCGCGCCCAAGCTGCAGGCATAGTTTGGGCAACTGCGTGGTCTTGCCGGACCCGGTCTCGCCGCAGACGATCACCACCTGATGCTCACGGATCGCGCGCGCAATCTCGGCCCGGCGCTCGACCACCGGCAGTTCGGCAGGAAAGTCGATGTCCTCTGGCACCAGAGCACAGCGTTGGCGGTAGCGCTGGGCGGCGCGCCGAGCGCGCTGCTCGAGGCGGGCGAGATCGCGCGAAACCGGTTTGCCGGCCTGCAGACGCACACGGATGCGCGCGCTCAGGCCCTTGAGCGAAGCCCGGTCGCGCAGCGTGCCGGGCAGGCTTTCGAGCTCACGCAGCCGCGAGTGCGCGGGCAGGTCACTGGCTTGCACGCGGCTCACGCGTCCCCCGCGCCTCTCGCAGTCGGCGTATAGTCCGGGACCGGCTGCACGCAAATCTGCCCGGCGAGCCGCCGGCGCGGGTGCGTGCCGCTGGCGCACGCGCCGGCGCCTTTTTTGAGCTGACACGCCGCGTCAGTCATACAAAGGGCGGGGGTCACCTGTCGATGCAGTCCGCTGAAAACAGCCATTGCCCGGGGGCATCATCCGCGACGACATCAGCCGAGTTTGTCCAGCAGATTGCGCAGCATGCCTGCCGTCGCCCCCCAGATCACATGTCCGCCGTGGCTCAATGCCCAGTACGGCACCTGGCGCCCGCCGCGCACGACGGTACGGCGCTGGTAATTGCGCGCATCCAGCAGGAAGCCCAGCGGCACTTCGAACACTTCATCCACCTCTACCCGATCGGGTGTTATCACGGCGTCCCCGGAGACCAGGCCCACCACCGGCGTCACCAGAAAACGGGTGATCGTGGGATAGTCGTCCAAGTATCCCACGAGCCGGACGCGGGAAGTGTCCATGCCCACCTCCTCGTAGCTTTCGCGCAGCGCGGTCGCCGCCGGGCCCTCGTCCGCGGCCTCTCGACGCCCCCCGGGGAAGCTGACCTGCCCGGCGTGGGCGCGCAGTCTGCTGGAACGGCGCGTGAACAACACGGTGAGACCGTGCGGGCGCTCCATAACGGCCACCAGCACAGCCGCCGGCCGCAGGTCCCGAAGAAAGGACTCATCCAGTTTCGTGCCCGCCGCGCCCGGCAGATCGCGGCTAGCCAGGGGCCTGGGCGGTTCCGGATGCGTCGCGGCCAAACCGGCCAGCAGACGCTCGCGCAACGCGCGATCGTGGGAGGGGTTGTTTGGCACCGGGGTTCAGTCCTGTGGAGCCTCCTTCAACTCCTGTTTGAGGCGCTTGAGGTGTGTCTCGGTGCGCCGGTGGAAACGCGGGGTCAGGCCGGCGTCTTCATAGATGGGGTCGCCCTCCTCATCCCAGGCCACGACGTCGTCGCCCTTGATGTAAGGAAAGGACGCCTGCAACTCATCGAGTGCCGCGGTGAGCAGGTCGGTGATGATCTGCTCCTCCGTGCGGCCCGGATACATCTCGGCAAGCGCGGACACTTTCGCCGCTTCGTAGATAGGCAGGTGTAGCCGATATTCGTGGGCCGTGCGCGGGGAGGCTGCAGTATCCTCCCATTCCTTCAACAGGTCCCTGATTTTCATGCCGTCGCGTCCCAGACTCCATCGATATGACAAACGTCTGACGGCCCTCACTATAATCTTTCGCCGGCGCCAAGTCATCACGTTGACCCGCCCCGTAAGCCTTGCTAGATTGCGGTTTTGCCGTCTTTGCCGAACTGCCATGGAGCCTTCGCGCCCGCCGGGCAACGGTATTTGCGCTGCCGCCCCCCTTGACCGGCTTGCCCTGGAGTTCACCCGCGGCGTCCCCCATTGCCGCGCCTTGGGCATGGAAACAGTGGCGATTGCTCCGGGATCGGCCTGTATGCGCTTGCCGTACAGCGAGGTCCTCTTGGCGCAAAAAGGCAGCCGTCACTTGCATACCGGCGCCGTGTCAACGCTGATGGACAGTGTCTGCGGCCTGGCTGCGTTCGCAGCCCTGCCCGAGCCGGAACGCATCGCCACCCTGGACCTGCGTCTGGATCATTTAAGCCCCGCCGCGGCGGGGCACGATCTGATCGCGCGCGCCGACTGTCACCGGCTGGGCCCCGCTCTGGCGTTCGTGCGCGCCGAGTGCCATCAACGCAACGATGAGCGCCCGGTTGCACTGGCTACGGCCACCTTCGCCAGGGTCTTGGGCGCCACGCCGGCCACCAGCCGCAATGGCGCGCCCGCCCTGAATGGGCAGCGGAAGGTATCGGGAAAGCCCGGACAAACAGGTCCTTATGCGGCCTACCTTGGCATCCGGGCGCAGCAGGACGCGCACGGATTGCTGTCGGTGCTGCCGTTTTCCGAAGAGCTGGTGGGCGACGCGCGCGTGCCGGCCATTCACGGCGGCGTTATTGCCGGCCTACTCGAGGAGGCCGGCCTGAGCGCGCTCAGGCGTTCCCTGCCGCAGGGCTGTCCGCAGGCGATCGATTTCTCGATCGACTATCTGCGCGCGGCCCATGCGCGATTGGTCAGCGCTCATGCACGCGTGACGCGCTTGGGCCGCCGCATCGCCCACGTGCAAATCGAGGCTTGGCAGAACTCGGCGCACAAGCCGGTCGCGGTCGCGCGCATGCACTGCCTGCTGACGGCGCCGGCCGACATCCCGAAGTGACGGGCACGACCAGCAACCCGCCGACCCACACGTTTCGCGACATCGACCGTGCTCTTGATCTGGCCAAAGGACGGGCCTTCCGCGCATTCAAGGTGATCCGGCAGAGCCTGCGCGAAGGCAGCGACTTCGTCCTCCTCCACCACCGCGATGACGCCGCGCTCATCCGCGAGCTGCGCCGGCAGGGCCGCATCTATGCCGCCAGCGTCAATGCGGTGCTGCTCAGTGACGACGCACGCCGGCGGGTGGTGGAACAACTGCGGCGTGACGGATGAGCGGGCCGGATCGCACCTGTGCCGGAATCGGGCTATGCTCAAGGACTTCAGCGGCGGCGTTTGCGGCCTCTGCGGCGGCGTTATAGCATAGCGCCGACTTGCCGCCGCCGTTGGCGGCCGACCGGCTTTGAGGCTTGAGGATGACTGAGACCGCACAAGATCTCGTGCGTAAAATGCCGGACGCCTTCGACTCCGAGGCGGCGGCTGGCGTCAATGCGGTTTTGTCCTTCGAGCTCTCCCAACCCATGCACATTGTCATCAACGGCGGTGCCTGTACCGCCTTCGACGGGCGCGCTGACAGCCCCGACGTCACCCTGACCATGGATGACGAGGATTTTATCGCCCTGATGCGCGGCGAACTCAATGGTATGGCTGCATTCATGACCGGCAAGCTGCAACTCGACGGCGATCTCGCCCTCGCCAACCGCCTGGTTAAGTTCTTCGACGGCACCAAGCTTTAATGTGGCTGCGCGCATGGTCGTGGTGGGCTCCGGCGTCCATGCACGCACGGTCGCCCGCGAACTCGGCCTGCCCCTGTATGCCGCTCTGTGCCGTGCGCGCGGGGCCGAGCTGGCCCTGCTCTGGAACGACGACGAACCTGTCCTCAAGATCCTGGGCGATGATGCCCCGGGACCCGTGCGCGCCGACTGGTCAAACCCCGGCATCAGACGTCGGGTAGCGGGCGGACGCAAGCAACCCCTGGCGCGTGCCGTGGGGCTGCACCGTCATCGCCGCCTGCACGTGATCGATGCCACGGCAGGACTCGGCCGCGACGGCCTGGTCCTCGCGGCGTTGGGCGCACACGTGACATTGTGCGAACGCAGCAGCGTCCTGGTGTATTTGCTCCGCCAGGCCCATGTCCGCGCCGCCCGCGATCCCGACATGGGGGCATGGGTCGGCCGGCGCCTGGGGATCCACGCCGGCGACGCCCGCGATTACTTAAGGCTCGCTGGCGCGGCGCCCGATGTCGTCTATCTCGACCCCATGTATCCGCTGCGCGCCAAACATGCATTGGCCAAAAAAGAAATGCGGCTCCTGCGCCTGCTGGTGGGGGATGATGCCGACGCCGGGGCGTTGTTGCAGAGCGCACGCGCCGCGGCCAGGCGCCGCGTGGTGGTCAAGCGCGCCGCCAAGGCCCCGGACCTGGCCGGACAAGCCCCGCAGCTGCGCTATACCGGCAAACAGGCGCGCTACGACGTCTACCTAATCGCCTAACCCCCAGCGGGATTTATGTCTGAAGACGCCGCAGCTCACTTTTGTAACGGCGGGCGTTTTCCACGTAATGCTGGCCCGAGTGGCGAATCTGTGCGATCTCCTCCGGCGTAAGCTCGCGCGCGATCTTGCCGGGCGATCCCAGCACCAACGAACCTTCGGGGATGTCCCGGCCTTCGGGAATGAGCGCATTGGCTCCGATGAGGCAGTTGGGGCCAATTTTGACGTGGTTAAGCACCACCGCATTGATGCCTATAAGACAGTTGTCGCCGATTTCACAGCCGTGCAGCATCACCTTGTGGCCCACGGTTACGTTCCTGCCCACCGTGAGGCGGATCCCCGCATCCGTGTGCAGCACCGACCCGTCCTGAATATTGCTGCCTTCGCCCACGGTAATGAGATCATTGTCTGCGCGCAGCACCGCGTTAAACCACACGCTGCTGTCGCGCTTGAGCTCGACGGAGCCGATCAGGCATGCATTGGCGGCAACGAACACGCTGTCGTCGTCCGGAAGTACCGGCCTGCGTTCCCCGAGTGTGTAAAGCATCACGCTCCCCTTATGCGGGGCGCGGCCGCAGCCTGCCCCATCGCGGCAGCGGCGTGCGCGTGCCGGGCTACGGCCGCGCACGCCGGACCGTCATTCTGGAAATTCCTCGGCATCCAGCCTATAGGCCCCATCCTCGTCATGGGTTTCCTTGCCCGACACCGGCGGATTGAACACGCACGCCACTTTCATTTCCTTGTTGGCGTGCACGATGTGGCGGTCGTGCTCGTTCAGGACGTACAACGTGCCGGGTTTGAGCTCGTGCGTCTCCCCCGTGCCGAGGTCTTTGATCCAGCCCTCGCCGCTAAGCACGTAGACAGCCTCGTAATGGTTTTTATACCAAAATTGGTTGTCGACGCCCTCGTACAGCGTGGTGACGTGGAACGAAAAACCCACGCCGTCCTTTTTCAGCAGCAGGCGGGAACTGTCCCAGCCGTCGCCCTCGACGTTGCGGTTCTTGTCGGCATCGGCTAAATGGCGTATCAGCATCGTTTTGCTCCTTAAAAAAACAGGGATGCGTGCGGCGCATCCGGCGCGGCTACGCCGTGGCCGATCGCCGCCCGCGGGTTGCGTCGGCGACGGCATCATCCACGGCAGCGCTGAGAATCTCCAGCCCCTGCGCCAGCTCGTCGTCGGCGATGGTCAGCGGACCGAGGAATTTAACCACTTCGTCGTCGGCCCCGGAAGTCTCCACCAACAGCCCGTTCTCGAACGCGCGTCGGCAGATGTCGCCGCTCAACTCACCGCCGCCGCAGTCGAGCCCGTGTACCATGCCGCGGCCGCGCGTGCTCAGGCCGACTCCGGCATGGCGCTCGCAGATATCGCTCAGTGCCTTGCGCACGACCTCACCCTTGCGCGCCACCTCCTTCATTAAGTCATCGTTCCGCCAGTACTGCTTGAGCGCTTCCAGCGCCGTGACGAAAGCCAGATTATTGCCCCGGAAAGTACCCGTGTGCTCGCCCGGTTTCCACTGGTCGAGCTCCGGACGCAGCAGCGTAAGCGAGAACGGTAGTCCGTAGCCGGACAGCGACTTGGACAGCGTCACGACATCGGGATGAATGCCGGCCTCCTCGAAGCTGAAAAAGCGCCCGGTTCGCCCGCACCCCACCTGAATGTCATCCACTATCAGCAGCACACCGTGCCGGCGGCAGACCTTTTCCAGATTGCGCAGCCATTCCAGCCGCGCCACGTTGATGCCGCCCTCGCCCTGGACGGTCTCCACGATCGCGGCAGCGGGCTTGTCCGTGCCGCTGCTGCTGTCGGAAAGCACCTTGTCCAGGTACTCCGTGGTATCGATACCGGCGCCCAGATAGCCGTCGTAAGGCATGAATGAAGCCCCGCCCAGTGCGGTGCCGCACGCTTCGCGGAATACGCGGTTACCCGACACCTGCACCGAGCCCAAGGTGGCGCCATGGAAGCCGTGGGTAAATGCGATGACGTTGCTCCGCCCGGTGGCGTTGCGGACGATCTTGAGGGCCACCTCTACCGCATTGGTTCCGGTGGGTCCCGGGAACTGCAGCTTATAATCGAGGTTTCGCGGCTTGAGTATCAGTGCCTCGAACGTCTCCAGCAGCTCACGCTTGCTGCGCGTGGCCATATCGAGCCCGTGTGTGACACCGTCAGCCTGGATGTAGTCGACCAGGGCCTCTTTGAGCAGGGGATTATTGTGGCCGTAGTTTAGCGTGCCCGCTCCCGCAAAGAAGTCTATATAGGCGTTGCCTTCCTCGTCCGTCAGCCTGGCGCCCCGGCCGGTCGTGAATACGGTCGGAAACGAGCGGATATAGCTGCGCACATTGGATTCGAGTCGCGAAAAGGTCTGCATGGTCATGTCAGTCAGTCAGTCCGTTATCCATTTAGGGTGGAATGGGCCGATACGGAGCAGATGCTCCTCTTCGTGGTCCTCTTCCCCGAAGTGGCTGCCCTGAAACAAAACCCGGTCCTCGGTCTCGGCGCCGATTTCCTCGGCGAAAGAGGTAAAAAGCGCCCAAGATGCCTTGTTATTGGGCGTAATCGTGGTTTCCAGGAAGCGTACGTTTTCGCACGCGGGACGCCTCAGAATCTCCTTGAGCATGCGCTTGGCAACGCCCTTGCCGCGTGCCTTGGGCCCGACCGCCACCTGCCAGACGAACCACACGTCGGGATGGCCGGGCTTGATATACCCGGACACGAACCCGACCACATCGCCATCCTCGTCCTCCACCGTCACCGAGGTCTCCGGAAAATGCTGGCAGAGGATGAGATAGGAGTAGATCGAGTTCAGGTCCAGCGGATCGCAGTTCTCGATAAGCGAATGGATGGCGGCGCCGTCCTCAGTATCGGGTGAGCGAAAGTCCAGACCGTCGTCCGATAGATTGATGGGCGTTTTCTTCATGGCGATTGGTCCTGCGGAGGTTGAACCCGAAGCCCGGCCGGTTAGCGGCTGGCCTCCGCGCTAGCGATTACTGAAGGCGTTTGCGCCAGCGTTCCCGGGCGGTCGCGAGGTAGTGTTTTTGTGTGCGGCGCACCGTTCGGCGCCCATCGCAATGGGGCTTGAATGACAGAACCAAGCTTTGTCGTTATAAAAACCAAAAGTCTACGAGCTTTTAGTCATATCAGGCACTTATTCAAACAAATCGGCGCACTGATTTCAACCGCCACCGACCCCGCACCTCATGGCGTATCGCGATGCCGGAGCGGCGCCGCCCGCACCACGCTGTCGCGGACATAGTTCGGTACCGCCTGTGCCGGCGCCAGCAATCGCCCGTGCTCGAACCCGTGTACGGCCAGCCGAGCTACATGACGCGCCCGCGGATAAATCTCAGCGTCGACCGCGACCACCGCCGGCGAGAGCCGCTTGCTCAGAGCGGCACCATACGCACGCCATCCCGTGCCAGCACCGAACCACTCGCCTGCGGCGGGAGCCGGCACCGCATCCGGTGCACAGACCCGTTCCTCGCCTTCGAGCCGCATCCATCCCTGATCGCCGCGGCGATACAGCGCGAAATAGACCTCGCCCATACGCGCATCCAGAGCCACTGCGACTGCCGGCCGGCACGCCATGTCGCTGGCTGCCTGGCCCACCGCTGCCAGGGTGGAGACCGCGATCACGGGCAAGCGGGCGCCCATGGCCAGACCCTGCACGACCGCGGTGGCGATGCGCACCCCGGTGAACGAACCCGGGCCGGCGGCGAAGGCGAGGGCATCCAGGTCGCTCAGTGCCAGTCCGCACGCCTGCAGGAGCTCATGCGCCATGGGCAGAATCAGCCGTGCGTGACGGCGCGGCGCGAGCTCGAAGCGCTCATGCACGGCACCGTCTGCGTACACCGCGGCCGAACACGCATCGGTCGAGGTGTCGAGAGCGAGTAGCTTCACGCCTCCGCCCCCATGGATTGCAGAAAGTGACGCACGCGTTGCCGGTCATGGACGACGGGCATGGGGGGCAGGCTGTTGAGAAAAACCCGCCCGTAGCTCTTGCGCTCGATACGCGGATCGCACACCACCAGCACGCCGCGATCGTCATAGTCACGGATGAGCCGGCCCGCCCCCTGCTTGAGAGCGATCACCGCCTGGGGCAATTGGTAGTGCGTAAACGGACTCAGTCCGCGCCGGCGCAGCGCCTCCAGCCGGGCCTTGAGCACCGGATCGCCGGGAGCGCTGAACGGTAGCCGGTCAATGACCACGAGACTCAGGGCCTCGCCGCGGACATCCACGCCTTCCCAAAAGCTGCTGGTGCCCAACAGCACGCTGCCGCCCTGGTCGCGGAAGCGCTGCAGGAGCTCCCCGCGCGATTGTTCGCCCTGGACCAGCAATGGCCGCGACAGGCGCGCCCGCAGCCAAGCCTCGGCCTGGTGCAGGCCACGATAGCTGGTAAACAGCAGGAACGCGCCCCCCGGGCAGGCATCGATCACCGGTTGCAGCGCTTGCATCGCAGCGTGCGTGAAGCCGGGGGCGTCCGGCATGGGTAAATCCTGCGGCAGCCACAGGACAGCATTGCGCGCGTAGTCGAACGGGCTCTCGAGCGCCAGCGTCGTCGGCTCCTCCAGCCCGATCCGCTCACAAAAGTGATCGAAGCGTTCATCGACCGCCAGGGTCGCCGAGGTAAACACCCAGCCGACGGGCTGGGCGAACACGCGCGCAAACAACGGCGCGGTATCCATGGGCGTGGCGCGCAAGGCAAAGCCGCGGGCAAAATTCTCCATCCAGCGGATGAGTTCGGGCTGCGCGGGGGCGGTCCCCGCCTCCCCGGCCGAAGTATCGGTCTCGCCCGCCCCCAGCATGTGCTCGAGCGTCGCCAGCAAAGCCCGGGCGCGCGCATGGCACTGCTCCAGGCCGCGGGCACGCTCCGCCACCGTCGCCAGTGCCTGCTCAGCCCGAGACAGCGCCGGCGCCAGAGTCTGCAACGCCTCGCGTGTCTGCGCCCTTGCCAGCGCCTCGTCCCACGCGAGACGGAATGGCGTCGCCCCCATGGTCCGGTCCGCGCTCTGCACGGCGTCTTCCAACGCCTCCAGCGTTCGCGCCAGATCCGGCATATCGCCGGCGCTGCGCCAGTACTCGGCCTGCGCATCGCGCACCAGGTCGTGGAGCTGGCGGGCGCTGACCGCTTCGCCGAAGAACTGCGAGGCCACGGAGGGTAGCTGGTGCGCCTCGTCGATGACCACGGCGTCCGCGCCCGGCAGGATCTCGCCGAAGCCCTCCTCGCGCAAGGCGATGTCGGCCAGCAGCAGGTGGTGGTTGACGACCAGCAGATCCGTGTCCTGCGCGCGGCGGCGCGCCTTGACCACGAAGCAGTCAGCGTAGCGCGGGCACTCGCTGCCCAGGCAATTGTCGGCCGTGGACGTCACGCGCGGCCAGACCGGCGAGTCCTCGCGCACCGCGGGCGCTTCGCTCACATCCCCGCTGTCGGTGCGTAGCGACCAGTCACGGATCGCAGCGAGCTCGCGCAGGCGCTGCGGATGACGCATGCGCCCGCTCGACTCCGCCAGATCCAGCCGGTGCAGGCACAGGTAGTTGCTGCGGCCTTTGAGCAAGGCGCTGCGCAGGGGACGGCCCAGCGCTTCCTTGACCACGGGCAAGTCTTTGAAGAACAGTTGTTCCTGCAGATTTTTGGTGCCTGTCGAGACGATCAGACGCATTCCGCTCAGGATCGCAGGTACCAGGTACGCATAGGTTTTGCCCGTCCCGGTGCCCGCCTCGACGACCAGGCGCCCGCGATCCTGCAGTGCCTGCTCGACAGCGCTCGCCATGCGCTGCTGAGCAGAGCGTGCCCGGAACCCGGCGACTCGATGGGCAAGCGCGCCCCCGGGTCCCAACGCGGCCGCCGCATCCTGCTTGTCGGCGCTCGCGCTCACGGCTGTTCCCGCAGTGCTGCGGCCCGGGCGCGAGCGAGGCCCGCTGCGCGAGCGTGTCCCTGGGCACGCCGCGTCTCGGCAACCAGCGCCCACGCCCGTGCCGCCATCGTCCGGTCGGCGCGGGCCAGTCCGGCGCTTTTGACTGCAAAGGACTCGGCTTGGGCGGGCTGGTGCTGAGCAAGGCGCAGGCGGGCAATGCGGTACCAGATCAGTGCGTCGCGCGGCTGGATGTGCAGCGCCCGTTCCAGGATGGCCTCGCTGCGATTCGCGTGCCCGGCGCGCTCCTCGTGGCGGGCCCGGCGCAGCAGCGCCGCCACCGCCGGATTGACAGCGGCATGGCCAGCCGCAGCGGGAGGCCGGGCCGGGCGGTGCGCGCGGCTGCGTGCATGGGTGGTGGTGGTTTGTGTCGTTTGCCCTTGCCCCCGATGCGCCGCCTGCGCGTGCCTCGGCCGCTGGGCGGCGCATCCCGCCAGCGCAGCCGCCAGCCAGGCCGCCAGCAGTGCACGCACCATGCTCCCTGCGCTCATCGCAGTAGTCCCCGCAGCCAGCCCAGAGCGTGGCGGACCGGATGAGGTGGCGCGGCACACGGTGCCCGCTGCCGGGGTGAGCTGTTATTTATAAACGGCACCGTCAGCGCACCCTGGCACTGCGCGTCCGCCCGCTTTGCGCTTTTCACCATCACCGGCACCATCGTCACGTCGCCCGGCGGGTCGCCGGATAAACTCTGCGCCCCATTATCGCGCATGAGCCTACTCCAGATCTGCAGCGCCCCGGACGCTCCGGTGAGATGGGTGGACTGGTTGTCGTCGCGCCCGACCCACACCACACTCTCCGTATCCTCGCCGAATCCTGCGAACCAGCTATCCCTCAGGTCGTCGGTGGTGCCCGTCTTGCCCGCCAGAATCAGGGATTTCGGCAGCACATTGTAGGCGGAGCGAGCCGTTCCGGTGCGCAACACCTGCTCCATGGCCCAGGTATCCAGATACACGGGACCCGCCGGCTCGGCCGGCTTGATCTGTAGCGGGTAGCGCTCGAGCGGCCTTCCATCGCGCGTGGTCACGGCCTTGATGGCAAGCAGCGGATTGTAGAAGCCGCCCGAGGCGAGGGTGTTGTATATCTGCGCCATCTGCAGCACAGACAGATTGACGGCCCCCAGCAGCAGCGACGGCAGGGCGGCGGGCCTTTGGTCAAGTCCGAGCGCAGACAGGGTATTCACCACATTGGCAACGCCGAGGGCCATGCCGAGGCGAACAGTGGCCACATTATAGCTGTGTGCGAGAGCGCTGTAGAGCGCCACGTCACCGTGGAATACGCGCTCGTAATTGCGCGGTTTCCAGGGCGGGCCGTCGGGGCGCGGCACCGCAATGGGCTCGTCCTTTACCGGCGTGATAAGCGTATACCGGCCGGGGTGTTTCAGCGCGGTCAGATAGACCGCCGGTTTGAGCAAAGAGCCCACTTGGCGACGAGCGTCCAGCGCACGGTTGAAGCCGGCGAAGCGTGCGTTGCGTCCACCCACCACCGCCAGCACGTCGCCGCTTTGCACCGAGACGACGACCACCGCCCCCTGCAGGCTGCGCCGCCGCAGGTGATGTGTTTTCTCCAGACGCGACAGGCCCTGGGTCATCTCGCGTTCGGCGTTGGCCTGAATCTTGGGGTCCAAGGTCGTGAAGATGCGCAAGCCTTGTGACGTCAAGTCCCGTTCCCGGTACTGCTTCAAAAGCTGCCGGCGCACCAGATCGACGAAGGCGGGATATTGCGTGGTGGCTTCGTCGGGTTCGGCGACCACGCCCAGCGGCCTGCTCTGCGCGCGGCGAGTCTGTCCGGGCGGCAGCAGGCCCCGGCGCGCGAATATGCCCAGGACGACGTTGCGCCGCGCAAGTGCGCGCTTTGGGTGACGTCGCGGGTCGTAATAGGACGGGCCCTTCACCAGCCCGGCCAACAGCGCAATCTCGCGCGGCCTCAGCTCGGCCAGCGGTTTGTTGAAATAGAAATAGCTGGCGAGACCGAAGCCGTGGATGGAACGGTCGCCGTCCTGTCCCAGGTATACCTCGTTCACATAGGTGTTGAGGATGTCCCGTTTGCTGTAATGGACTTGCAGCAACACGGCCATCACGGCCTCATTGAACTTGCGCCACAGCGTGCGCCGGTTGCTGAGAAAAAAATTCTTGACCAGTTGTTGCGTGATCGTGCTGCCGCCCTGCACGATGCGGCCGGCCATTACGTCGGCGGCCAACGCGCGGGCGACGGCCCCGAAGTCGATACCCGGATTGCTGTAGAAATCCCGATCTTCCACCGCAATCAGGCCCCGGCGCAGCAATGCCGGAACCCGGTCGGGGCGGAGCAAAATGCGATCGGCGCCGTGAACGGGATAAATGCTGCCGATGAGCAGCGGATCCAGGCGGATCAGTGCTTCCGGCTTGCCCGTCGACGCGTCCCCGATGCCCGTCACGCGCCCGCCGGCAAAGCGCACATGGACCGTTCGGGCCGGCTGGTGCCCGTCCCAGAAAGTGAACGGGCGCGTCTCCAGAGACACCGTATGTCCACCCACGGCGTAAGTGCCCGGCCCGGCAACGCTGTGCTGCTCGCGATAGCCCAGACGGTGCAATCTTCCAGCGAGGCCGTGTGCATCCACGCGCAGACCGGCGTAAAGCTCGAGCGGGCGGGCGTAGACGTGTGCCGGCAATGCCCAGCGGGCGCCGTCGAAGCGGGCGCGCACCTGACGGTCCAGCCACAAGATGTAGCCACCCAGCGCAAGCGCCGACAGACACAGGATGAGCAGCGCGGTCGACGCCAGCCACCGCTTCCGCAACACTGTTGGCGGCGCCCTGCTCATGCACGCGCTAGGCGTGCACGCTGTCGCCGGTCACCGACCTCCGGTCCCTTCCTGCAGCAGGCTCTGTACGGTGCGGGACCGAGGGTACCAATCAGGCCGGCGACGGGTTCTGGCGGTCGGCAGATCCGTGCCCTTCCCGGCCTATTGGCGAGGATTGCGCACCTCTTTCTCCATTTCCTCGAGGGTGATGTGGCGCACATCTTTTCCGTGCACCAGGTAGATCACGTATTCGCAGATATTGCGCGAGTGATCACCGATGCGCTCCAGCGCGCGCACCGACCACAGGATGTCCAGCATGCGGCGGATGGTGCGCGGATCCTCCATCATGAAGGTGATCGACTGGCGCATCATGGCTTCGTACTTGCGGTCCACATGCTCGTCGGACTTGGCGATCTCGAGCGCATTGCCCGCATCCAGCCGCGCGAACGCATCGAGGGCGCCGTGCACCATATTGCGTACGTAGCTGCCGAGCTGGGCGAGTTCCGCATACGCGCCCTGAGGGCGATCCTGCGACGCCAGGTGAACGCCCATGCGCGCGATCTTTTCAGCCTCATCGCCGATGCGTTCAAGGTCGGTGATGGTTTTGATCACCGCCACGATCAGCCTCAGATCGCTGGCGGTGGGCTGGCGGCGCACCAGAATGTGGCTGCAGGCCTCGTCGATGAAAACCTCCATGCGGTTGACTTCGGCGTCCCGGGTGATCACTTCCTCGCCCAGGGCGCCGTCACCGTCGACCAGTGCTTTCACGGCGTCGGAGATCTGTTCCTCCACGAGTCCGCCCATGGTCAGAACGTGCTGGCGGATATCCTCCAGCTCCGCATTGAACTGACGCGAAATGTGCGTGTTGATCGAAAGTTTATCCATGGCGTCCTCGCCGGCCCCGCGTCTTAGCCGTAACGGCCGGTTATATAGTCTTCGGTCTGCTTCTTGCCGGGGTTGGTGAATATATCGTCTGTGGCGCCGAATTCAATAAGCTGACCCATGTACATGAAGGCCGTATAGTCGGACACGCGCGCCGCCTGCTGCATGTTATGGGTCACGATGACGATCGTGTAATCGGCTTTGAGTTCGTCTATCAGCTCCTCGATCTTGAGCGTGGAGATGGGGTCGAGGGCCGAGGCGGGCTCATCCAACAGCAACACTTCCGGCTTCACCGCGATAGCGCGGGCGATGCACAGGCGCTGTTGCTGGCCGCCCGAAAGTTCCATGCCGCTTTGCCGTAGCTTGTCCTTGACCTCCTCCCATAAGGCCGCACGCCGTAAAGCCCATTCCACGCGATCGTCAAGGTCTGATCGCGACAGGCGCTCGTAGAGCTTTACTCCGAAGGTGATGTTGTCGTAGACGGACATGGGGAACGGCGTGGGCTTCTGGAACACCATGCCCACCTGCGCGCGCAGTTGATTAAGATCACGGCCCTTCTCGAGGATGTTTTCGCCGTTAAGACGGATCTCTCCGCTGGCCCGCTGGTCCGGGTACAGCTCATAAATACGGTTGAACGTGCGCAACAGCGTGGATTTGCCGCAGCCCGACGGGCCGATGAAGGCAGTTACCCCGTTGGCCGCGATGCAAAGATTGATCTCCTGCAACGCCTGGAATCTGCCGTAAAAGAAATTCAGTTCCCGGATATCGAGCTTGGCGTCCTGCGCCGTCACCGACCGCGAGACCGATGGCGTTGCCGGCGCGACGGCGCTGCGGATAGAAGGTTTGCGCGCGGTCTCCGCCTCCAGGTCTGACATGTCGCTGTCGTCAGCGGCGTTCCGAGTAAACGCTTCGTTACCCACCATATGTTCCTCCGACGGCCATCAGTACTTGTGACGCAGCAAGAAGCGGCTCACCAGACTGATGGCGAGAATAGCAGCCGTGATCAGCAACGACCCTGCCCAGGCCAGGTGATGCCAGTCCTGGTATGGCCCCATAGCATAGTTGAAAATTGTTACCGGCAGGTTTGCCATTGGCCGGCCCATGTTGACGCTCCAGAACTGGTTGTTGAGAGCCGTGAACAAAAGCGGGGCCGTCTCACCGGCGATACGCGCCACCGCCAGCAGCACACCGGTTAAAATGCCGCCGCGCGCGGCGCGATAGCAGATGAACACTACCGTCTTCCACTGCGGCGCCCCCAGGGCCGCTGCCGATTCGCGCATGTAGTCGGGCACCAGCAACAGCATGTTTTCGGTAGTTCGTACGACGATCGGAATGACGATGAGTGCCAGCGCCAAGCTGCCCGCCCAGCCCGAAAAATGGCCGATCGTTTCTACCGCCAAGGCATAAATGAACACGCCGAGGACGATAGACGGAGCGCTGAGCAGAACATCGTTGAGGAACCGCACGCTGTGTGCGAGGCGCGAGGCGCGGTCGAATTCCGACAGGTAGGTACCCGTCAGGATGCCGATCGGCGCCCCTATGACGATGCCGAACAAGGTGATCAGCGCGCTGCCCAGGATGGCATTGCTCAGGCCTCCGCTATCACCGGGACCCGGCGTGTTCTGCGTGAACACCGACCATGTCAGGTAAGGGGCGCCCAGCCTCAGCAGCGTCCACAAGATCCAGGCCAGCCAGAACAGCGCGAACAAAGTGAGCAGCACGGCGAGCGTCAGGCTGACCGCGTTGACGATACGCCGCTTTAAATACAGATCAATCATCAGGCGCCGCTAGCGCGCAGCTCCATCTGCCGCAGCATCAGCCGGGCGATGGCGAGCACGATGAAGGTGATCACAAACAGAACCAGCCCGGCCGCGATCAGTGCCGACAAGTGGACGTTGCTGGTGGCTTCCGTGAATTCGTTGGCGATGACCGAGGCAATGGTGTTGCCTGGCATCAGCAGAGAGGCGTGCAGGTCGTTGGCGTTGCCGATGACGAAAGTCACCGCCATGGTCTCACCCAAAGCGCGTCCCAGCCCCAGCATGAACCCGCCCAGCACCGCCGCGCGGCTGTAGGGCAGAACCACCTTCCAGGTAACCTCCCAAGTGGTACTGCCGAGCGCGTATGCGGACTCGCGCTGCATCGGGGGCACCGTCTCAAAGACCTCAATCATGACGGCGGATATGAAAGGGATCACCATGATGCCGAGGATCAGACCTGCCGGCAGAACGCCGATGCCGAGCGGCGGTCCGCTGAACAGGGCCCCCAGCAAGGGTAACGAGCCCAGATAGTGATTGATCCAGGGTTCCACATGATCGGAAAGCACCGGCGCGAGTACGAACAGTCCCCACATGCCGTAGATAATGCTGGGGATCGCGGCGAGCAGTTCAATCGCCTGGGCCACGGGCCGCTTGAGCCAGCGCGGCGCCATCTGCGTCACGAAAAGCGCGGCGCCGAAGCTTACCGGCATCCCGATGAGCATGGCGATGGTCGAGGTCACCAGCGTGCCCACCACCTGCGGGACGATGCCGAACTCGCCGGTCACGGGATTCCACTGCGTGGAGGTGAAATAGGCTAAGCCCATTTTATGGAACACGGTAACCGAGTCGATGCCGAGGGTGCCCACGATAGCTACCATGATCCCCAGCACCAGCAGCGCGACGCCCCAGGTCAGGCGCCTGAACGCCGCGTCAGCCCAGCTTCCCCGCGCCAGGAATTGTTGCTTCGCCTGAACGGCCTCAGATTCGCTGGCTGCCACGTTTGCACCTCTCGTCAGCTCGCGCGCCGCCGATCGCGTCTCGGGGCCGGTGCGCAACGCTACCGACTGGCGACACTCCCGATAGCGAGCGCGTTCGCCCGGGCCGTCGCTGGCCCGGGCGAACGTTCCGGCGCCGCCCGCTGAACGCGCCTCAGTTCGTCGACCAGATGGGCTCGCCCTTGGCGTTCTTAATGTTATCGTGCCACGCTTGTTCGATCACCTTGACCACCGATGCCGGCATCGGCACGTAGTCCAGAGACTGGGCAAGCTTGTCGCCGTGCTTGAAGCCCCAGTCGAAGAACGTCATGGCCGCCTTGACTTCTTCGGGATGCTTGGACTGGGTCGGGAGCAGTACGAACGTCGCCCCGGAAATCGGCCAAGTGTCGTCACCGGGCTGGTCGGTGAGCACCACATAAAAGTCCTTCGCTCCGGTCCAGTTCGCATTCGCCGCCGCCGCCTGGAAGGTCTTCGACGAGGGCGACACTGCCTTGCCGGCTTTGTTGATCATGCGCGCATAAGTCATGTGGTTTTCGAGCACATAGGCATACTCGTTGTAGCCGATCGCGCCCTTGATGCGCTGCACGTAGGAGGCCACGCCTTCATTGCCCTTGGCGCCCACGCCCGTAGGCCATGGCACGGACGTGCTAAAGCCGAGCTTCTTCTTCCACTCCGGGCTCACCTTGGACAGATAGTTGGTCCAGATCCACGTGGTGCCGGAGCCGTCCGAGCGGTGCACTACCGTGATCCGCGTGTCAGGCAGCTTCACATTCGGGTTCAGTTGCTTAATCGCCGGGTCATTCCACTTAGTGATCTTGCCCAGGTAGATATCGGCGAGCACTTTGCCGGACAGCTTGATCTCGCCGGGCTGGATGCCTGGAAGATTCATTGTCGGTATGGCCCCGCCGACCGCGGTCGGGAACTGCATCAGGTTGTGCTTTTGCAGTGTGGCCGGCTTGAGCGGCGCGTCGGAGGCACCGAATGTCACGGTGCGGTGCTCGATCTGGCGAATGCCGCCGCCCGAGCCGATGGACTGGTAATTGAGTGAAAACCCCGTCTTTTTCGCGTACGCCGACGCCCACTTGGAATAGAGCGGATAGGCGAATGTGGAACCGGCACCCGTTACGGTTTTGACCGCGGCGAGAGCCGCCGGCCCCGCAGCGATCGACAGCGCAGCGGCAGCGACCACCAGGCTGCGTCGTATCGTGCTCAATTTCATGTAGAGATCTCCCAGCTTGTCACAAATAGTTGCCAGTAGCGTCTTGCCGTGCCAGCGCGGCTTGGTTGCCCGTGGCGTCCGGCGGGGCCATTAGATGACAAAATTATGACAGTTTTATGACAACGGCGCCTGCGGCTGCTTCACGGTCAGTTCGCCGCGTCGGCCTCGGCCACCGGCTCGGGGCTCCGGATCAGGCGCGCGGGGAAATGCGCCGTAAATGTGCATCCCTGGCCGGGTTCGCTGGCGATCTCCAGGCGGGCGTGGTGCCGTTCGGCCACGTGCTTGACGATGGCGAGGCCGAGTCCCGTGCCGCCGGTTCCACGTGACCGCCCCACGTCCACGCGGTAGAAGCGCTCGGTCACGCGCGGGATGTCGTCTTCGGGAATGCCGGGTCCATCGTCCTGCACGCGCAGGTGCGCTCCGGCTTCGTCCGCCCACCATCGCACGCGGACACGGGTGCCGGCCGGCGTATGCTGCACGGCGTTAATGACGAGGTTGGCGAGTGCGCTGTGTATCTCGTTGCCGCGCCCCTCTATGAACAGGTCCCGATCCACATCCGCTTCGATGTGGTGCCGCCCTTGGGATATCGAGCGCGCCTGTTCCAATACCGCATCGCAAAGCTGGGGTACATCCACGCGCTCGCTTTTGCCCGTGGGCACGTCGCTGTCGAGTTTGGCCAGCGTGAGCATGTCGTTGACGATCTGACCCATGCGCCGGGCCTGGCTGAGCATATCCGAGATCGGTACCCGCCACGGCGCCAGGCCCGCTTCCTTCTTGGCGTCCTCGTCCATCATGTCCAGATAACCGCGCAATACCGTGAGCGGCGTACGCAATTCATGCGAGGCGTTCGCCACGAAGTCACGGCGCGCCTGCTCCAGGCGCTTCAGCTCGGTGACATCACGCGCAATGAGCAGTCTCTGGCCGTCCCCGTAGGGTACGACGCGCAGCAGCAGATGATGGTCGGGCAGTTCCGGCGATGGCGCCTCGACGCTGCGCGTGTAGTCGCCGCGGCGCATGTAAGAAGTGAACGCGGGGTGGCGCAGCAAATTCACCAGACGCTGCCCCAGGTCCTGGGGCAGCCGCAGCCCCAACAGTTCCGTGGCGGCCTCGTTAAACCATGAAATGCGTCCAATCGGATCCAGCACTACCACGGCGTCCGGCAACGCGGCCGTTGATGTGCGAAACTCGGCGATGATGCCGCTCAGGCGCTGCTTGCTGCGCCGGTGGCGCTGCTGCATGCGCACCAGTGCATAGACAATGTCTTCCCAAACGCCCAGCGTTTTTGGCTCGGGCCGAGCGGCCGGGTCCTCCAGCCAGCGGTACAACCTGACCACATTGATGAGATGCCAGCACAGATAGGCTGCGGCTGCGGCGAGCAGCGACTGACTCGGGTGCCCGCTCGCCAAGCCGATCACTGCGGTGGCACCGAACCCGCTCAGTACCGCCCAGAGTTCACGCTGCCACGCCGTCTCCATGGACGCTCAGCGCGCCTTTCGGCGCCTACGCCGTCGCGGAAAAGCGATAACCGGTTCCGCGCACCGTCTGGAGCAAATGATCGAAGCCATGCGGTGAGAGCGCCTTGCGCAGGCGGCGGATGTGCACATCGACGGTGCGTTCCTCGACAAACACGTTGCGGCCCCAGACACGGTCCAGAAGCTGCGCTCGCGTGTAGACCCGTTCAGGGTGACTGGCAAAGAAGTGTAACAGGCGATACTCGGTGGGACCCAGATGCACCGGCTCCCCCCCCGCGCTGACGCGCTGACTCGCACCATCGAGCACCAACCCGTCGCATTCGATGCGCTCCTCCTCGCCGCCGGGCAAAGCACGCCGCAGCACCGCGCGGATGCGTGCGATCAGTTCCGAGTTGGAAAAGGGTTTGGTGACATAGTCGTCGCAGCCAACATCGAGGCCGCGCACGCGCTCGCCCTCCTCGGTGCGCGCCGTCAGCATGATCACCGGCAACTCCCGGGTCGCATCGCCGCTGCGCAGCTCCCGCGCGAGCTCCAGACCGCTCGCGCCGGGCAGCATCCAGTCCATCAGCACCAGATCCGGCCTATCATCGGCGATGGCCACGCGCGCGCTAGCGGCGTCCTCGGCCTCGCTGACGAGAAAACCCGCACGCTCCAGCGAAAAGCGCACCATCTGGCGGATCGGCGCTTCGTCCTCGACGATCAGTATGCGCTTGCTTTCCATGGATCTACCCCTAAACCCACGACGCCGCGAGGCTACCGGCTGACTGTTACGGTTTTGTGACAGCGCCGCCGCCCGGTCCGCGTGAACCGGGACACCAGCCGTCCGCATCACTGCGGCCGCAGGCTCTGAGTCACCTGCTCATAGACGTCGCGCGATAGGTTGCCCGCATCGCGGATGCGCTCGACCTGCTCGCGCATGAGGCGGTCGCGCGGCGCGGCGTAGCGGCGCCAGCGCGTCAGTGTGGACAACAGGCGACCTGCCACCTGGGCGTTGATGCGGTCCAGAACCAGCACCTGATCGGCCACGAAGCGGTAGCCGGTACCGTCCGCACGGTGGAAGCCGGCCATGTTGGCGGCGCAAAACGCCCCGATCAGGGCGCGCACCCGATTGGGGTTGCGCAGGTCGAAGGCTTCATGATCCATGAGTTCGCGTACGCGCTGCAGTGTGTCATCGCGCCGCGCGCTGGCCTGCAGCGCCAGCCACTTATCGATCACCAAGTGTTCGTGATTCCAACGCTCGTAGAAGGCGGCAAACAGCTCGTCGCGTTCACCGCGCACGCTGTCGTTAACAGCCGACATGGCGGCGATGGTATCGGTCATGTTGTCCGCGGCTTCGAACTGTCTGCGGGCCAGCGAGACGCCGGTCGGCCCGTCCGGGGCGCAGAGGTAGGACAGACACACGTTGCGCAGCCGCCGGCGCGCGACTTCGGCGCTGTCAAAACGGTACGGTCCTGTCGGCGCCAGGCTCTCGTAGCGGAGTTGGAGCTCCGTAAACAGCGCCTCGGCGAGGGCGCGCTTGAGCCAGCCGTGGGACGCCACCACGGCGTCGACATCGATGCGCTCCATTTGCTCGCCCAGATACACTTCACCCGGCAGCGTCAGCATCTCGGCAAGCAGCGCCGCGTCCGTGTCCCGGTCGCCGAGCACGCCGCGCACCATCCCGACGACGTCCTCATCCAGCGTGAAGGGCTGTCCCTCCGCGTGACGCCGCGCAAGCTCAAGCAGCGCGTCGAGTAGGCGCTGCTGGCTCGCCTCCCAACGCGCGAATGCGTCTTCGTCATGCTGGACGATAAGGCGTAACTGCGCCCCGGTGAATGGATAATGAAGCTTGATCGGCGCCGAGAAGTCACGCAGCAACGAAGGCACCGGGCGCGATGCGACGTCGACGAAATGAAATGTCTCCGTCGCCCGGCGCACGTGCACAAGGCGCGTGCTGGGCGCCTTTCCCGACTGTTCGCCGCCGCTTTCGAGGCGCAGCGGTAACGACCGGCCCTGGGCATCCAGCAGCCCCATCTTGAGGGGGATGTGCATGGGCGCCTTGTCGCTTTGCCCGGGCGTGGGCGGGCACTGCTGGGACACATGAAGCGTGTAGCGCCGTTGCGTCTCGTCGTACTCGTCCGTCACCGTAAGCTCCGGCGTGCCGGCCTGGCTGTACCACAACCGGAACTGCCCGAGGTCCGCCCCGCTGGAGGATTCCAGCGTCGCCACGAAATCCTCGATGGTGACCGCCTGGCCATCGAACTTCTCCAGATACCTGCGCACCCCCTTACGAAACGCCTCGTCGCCGAGCAACGTGTGTATCATGCGGATGACTTCGGCGCCCTTCTGATAAATCGTCATCGTGTAGAAATTGTTCATTTCGATGTACGATTCCGGGCGCACGGGATGCGCCATAGGGCCCGAATCCTCCGGAAACTGAACGCTACGCAGGAAGCGCGCCTGGTGGATGCGCTTGGTGGCCGGCGAGCCCATGTCGGCGCTGAAGCTCTGCTCGCGAAATACGGTGAGGCTCTCTTTCAGGCTGAGCTGGAACCAGTCGCGCAGGGTGACCCGGTTGCCCGTCCAGTTGTGGAAGTATTCGTGCGCAACCACGTCGCGGACGTGGTCGAAATCCTGATCCGTGGAGGTCGCCGGGTCGGCGAGAATATATTTGTCGTTGAACAGATTAAGTCCCTTGTTCTCCATTGCCCCCATGTTGAAAGCGCTTGCGGCCACGATCATGTAAACGTCGAGATCGTATTCGAGCCCGTAGACGCGCTCGTCCCACGCCATGGCTTGTCTGAGCGCAGCCAGTGCGTGCGCGCATTTATGCTCGTTGCCGGGATCGACGTAGAGCTGCAGACTCACCGCCCGTCCCGAGGCGGTGCGGTGCTCGTCCTCCACGCAAGCCAAATCCCCGGCAACCAGGGCGAAAAGGTACGAGGGTTTGGGATGGGGATCGTCCCAGCACACCCAGTGACGCCCTTCTCCGGCGTCGCCGCCGTCCACCCGGTTGCCGTTGCACAACAGCACCGGATAGCGTGCCTGATCCGCCTCGATGGTGGTGCGATAGCTTGTCATCACATCAGGACGATCCAGGAAATAGGTGATGCGGCGAAAGCCCTCCGCTTCGCACTGCGTGCAAAGCATCTCGCCGGACTGGTAAAGCCCCTCCAGTGCCGTATTCGATTCGGGATGGATCCGATTGCGGATCTCGACAAGGCAGCTATCCGGCACCGTGCCCAAATCCAGGCCTTGCTCGTCGACGCTGTATTCGCCGGGCCCGAGTTCGCGCCCATCCAGCGCCACCCGCTCCAACTCAAGATGCTCGCCGTCGAGCCGCAGGGGACTGGCGGGCGGGCGTTGCGGGTTCCGGCGCACCGACAGCGCGCTTTGCACTACGGTGGCACCGTCACCAATGTGGAAGCGCAGATCCACGTGATCTATGAGGAAATCGGGCGCCGTGTAGTCCTTGCGGTATTTGCGAACGGGTTCGGACATAAACTCTTTCCTGATTCAGCTTTTCGATGCGGAGCGGCCGCGCGGCCGCCGCGGGAGCTATCCGGGTTAACGATCTATGATGCCAGTCGTTCGCAGTGCTGTCTCGATCAGGCGCGTCACGCCGGGGTCCGCGCGGAAGGTCAAGTGCCCCCCTTGATACCAATGAATCTGCGGCTGCTGCCAGTGCTGCCACAACCTGACCACCTGCTCCGGCGGCACCAGGCGATCGGCGCTGGCGGCGAAGATGAAACGGCGCGAGCGCTCCAGCAGGCACGGCATGGCCAAAGGCGACACGGGCGTAAGCAGTTTTTGAACACGCGCCTGCGTTAACCCCAAGCTGTCCATATAGCGCAGCGGCGAGCGGCTTGCGTGGCGCCACTGCAACGCCGCCAGATCCGTGGCCGGGATGCCCGCGATCACGCAGCTCAACGCCGGCTCGAGCGCGCTCAGCAGCGCCGCGTTGTAGCCCCCCAGAGAGATCCCGAACACTCCCACGGCAGGAGCAGCGTGGGCGCGCCACAGCCACTCCAGCAGCCGCCGCAGATCCCAAACAGCCTGCGCTTCGGCATGCACCACGTCCATGGGGTCGCCGTCGAGAAAGCCGTCTCCGCTAAGCCAGCCGCTGCGCCTGGCGCCGTGCAGCGGCAAGACCGGCAGCAGCAGATTCAGGCCCAGCTGCCGGTGCAACCACTGCGGGGAAAACATGGAAAGATCCCCGAGCCCCGTGCCCATGCGATAACCATGGATACATATCAGCCACGGCCGCGGCCGGTCGCGATGACGCAGCATTCGGGCGTGCGAGGTCTGGTTGCGTACCTGGGCAAGCCAGCGCTCGCCGCCCGGCTCCTGCGGCCACGGCGAATAGCCGCTAGACAGGGACACATGCTCGCAGTGCCAGCGCCCGACCCGCACCGGCCGCACCTGCGCGTGCTCGGTTGGGGGCGGGGGACGATGGAACGCGCTCGGAGCCTCCAGCCAACCTTGCGCTTCCCACTGCGCCTCGGCTTGCTCCGCCTCGCACGCGGCCTGGCGCGCTTGCTCGCCCACGGGTGTGCGCACCAACAGCGTGAACCAGGCGAGCATTGCCTCGTCGATCGCCACTTTAGCCGCCAGCGTAGCGCTCATTTCAGGCGTCGGCGCACACGCATAACGGCGTTCCTGTGCGAGCGCAGCGTGCCCGGCCCCGCCGAAGCTAAGCGCACTGAGCACCAGGACGAGCGCCACCCCGCCCGGCGGCCCCGACGCGAAGCCCAAAAGCGCTGCCGATGCAAAACTAGCCAGGCTCGCGAGGGCCATTTGTTGCGTACTGTGGCGGTCACCGGGCCACAGCCAAAGGGGCAAGGCGGCGCCGGCCAGCCAGATAGCCGCCACGGCGGCCACAGCCACGCCCAGGGCACTGGCGTCATGCGACCACGCCAGCCACACCACAGCGGTCAACACCCCGAGCACGCCTTCAAGATGGTGGCGGGGCTGGGTGTCCAGGTCTGCTCGGCGTTTTAGATTCACACCATAAATCCCTGACAGGGCGCGCCGCCCTGTACCGCCGCGCCGAGGGCCGGCTCGATGCCTCGTACGCACTCCTTTAAGCTTGACTGCATCGCGATCCAATCCAGAGGAATACATCCATGTCGGCAGACAACCCGGAACGGCTGGTGTGCTTTGCCCACGGCAAGGAAAGCGGACCGTGGGGAACCAAAATAACCTATTTATCCAAGGTCGCGCACGCAAAGGGTTTCGCCACGCTCAGCCCCGATTATCGCTTTACGCACGACCCCGACGCCCGCGTGCGCCACCTGCTTGCGCAGCCCCTGAGTGGGGCGGACGGCCTGGTATTGGTAGGCTCCAGCATGGGGGGCTACGTATCCGCCTTCGCCGCCTCGCAAATACAGCCGGACGCGCTGTTTCTCATGGCGCCGGCCGTCTACATGCCCGGTTACGATGCCGAGCCCCAGGAATATACTGGCGATACAGTCGTGGTGCACGGATGGCACGATGACATCGTTCCGGTCGACCACGCTTTGCGTTTCGCCCGCAGCCGAAACGCCGAGTTCCACATTCTACCGGCTGGCCATACCCTCAATGATCAGCTGGAGACGCTCGGCGCACTGCTGGATTTATGTCTTGATCGCGTTCGTCAACGCCACGAACAACACGATTGATGCACCCACCCACAAAAAAACCCGATCCCCAGGGCATATTGGTTGGGGATCGGGTGATGGGGTGGAGATAGGGGCCTGGCGGTGACCTACTTTCGCATGGGGAAGCCCCACACTATCATCGGC